>Ga0209136_1000142_pt1 | contig 53231 bp, 43 predicted proteins | sample SaaInl0LU_22_DNA_FD_184640 | JGI IMG/M metagenome (GOLD analysis project Ga0209136, IMG submission 184640) | Marine microbial communities from expanding oxygen minimum zones in the Saanich Inlet - ESP_90LU_22_DNA (SPAdes) (version 2) | ecosystem: Environmental > Aquatic > Marine > Intertidal... | reverse complement strand
AACGACGTTCAACTGTAGCGACCTTGGCGACAACACAATCACATTAACGGTGATTGATAGCGAAGGAAACAGCACGGCGCAGACGTCGACAGTGACGGTAACGGATGCTGCTGCTCCTACGATCTTAATGCCGAGTATGTTGACTGTTTACGCAAACGCATTATGTCAAGCAACAGCTACTTGGTCGACGTCGGTTATGGACAACTGTTCGGCAAGCTGGTCTAGCAATTACGCTTCGGGCTCTACGTTCGGAGTAGGCCAGCACGATGTTATTACTACAGCAACGGATGCAAGCGGTAACACTACGGTGGATACGATGCTTGTTAGCGTGATTGATACCATAGCGCCGATATTTACTTCACAGCCTTTCGTGTCTAGCATGGTCCCAGGGCCTGGCTGTGGTGCTTTTGTTACTTGGGTGAATCCGATGGCAGTGGACTGGTGTAGTAACAATGCGATTAGTTCGAGTGTTTTGAACGGTTCATTGTTCACTTCAGGTACACATACTGTTGTGTTTACCGCGACTGATGATAACCAAAACACCCGCTCAATGACTTTGACGTTTACAGTCAATGATGGGGTTGCTCCTGTGGCGACAGTGCCGTCTACGATAATGGCTACGAATGATCCTGGAATGTGTGGTGCGGTAGTGAACTTACCAGTTCCATCGGGAACGGATAACTGTGGTATTGATACCGCGTACTACAGCATTGCGAGTGGTTCGGTGTTCTCAGTAGGGGTTACTCCAGTGACCTTAACGGTTGTAGATTTTGATGGCAATACGGATCAAGGTACGTTTAACGTGGTGGTTCAGGATACTGAAAAGCCAGTCTTTACGTCGGTGCCTGCTGATACTACCCTTGGATATTGTAACAATGCTCTAGCGTACGCACTACCTACGGCTTCAGATAACTGTGGTATCGGCTCCGTGTCTTTAGTTAGTGGTATTGCTTCTGGAAACCAATTCCCAGTCGGATCCACTGTCAACATCTATGAAGTAGTGGATATTCACGGTAATTCGGATACGGTTAGCTTCACGGTAACGGTTCAGGCTCAGATATCAGCGCCAGTTCCAGTATATGGTGCAATCTGTGCGAATGATCTCGCTTTTGATTTGAGACAAGGCGACGCGTCACTGTCCTTCTGGGGAGATTACATCGACGACAATGTCTTTGATCCAAGTCTTGCCGGCCCAGGAAACACAGTGGTGTACTACAGCTGGACAGACTCTTTAGGTTGTTCGTCTAACTATCAAATGAACTTGTTCGTTGAGCAAGCTCCAGATCGTCCAGTCATTCAAAGATTCACAAGTACGCATTTGACGACGCACAAAGCATTTACACGTTATCAGTGGTTGAAAAATGGCACGCCGATCACGGGTGCGACTAGCCGTACGTTGAGCGCCACTTCCGGTGGGAATTACAAGGTGAAAGTCTGGAACGCCGCGGGATGTGAGGAGATTTCAGCTCCATATTTTGTAGGGACAATAGGCCTGGACGAAGCCGTGTTGTCTGACATCACCATCTATCCTAACCCATCTATTGGTCAGTTTAACTTGGATTTGACGAAGATTCAGTCAGAGGTGCAAGTGGCGATCTATGATGGTGTCGGTAAGCAAGTATACCGTGGGTCGTCCAAAAATGAATTGGTGCAGATTGACCTTTCAGGCCTTGCATCAGGAATGTATCACATCGTGTTGCGCGATGCGGAGGGTGCTTCGGTAACTAAGCGTGTATCCATCCAGAAATAAGAATGAAAATGAAAAGAATTATGAAATCATTTGCTCTTGGAATGCTACTAATGACCGCTACTACGGCCTTTGGCCAGTGGTCACCGAACGCTTGGAGTGTCCAGGTAGACGGCGGGTTGTTGTACGACATTTACAGCCCGGGTAAGGATCAGAATATTGTGGATATTCCTGTGAAGGACATGCGCAGTTTTTATTCGGATCTGGACCAATTCAATCCTAACATCAACCTTCACGTGACCTACGCATCAAGCCCGCTTTGGGGCATCACTGCGGGATACGGCTTTGGGACATTAACCGGCAGCAACGAAACGGATCACTACAAGGCGCAATTGCATTCGTTTGATGCGGGTATTAAATTTTTCTCGACGAATCTAAACCCAGCAATGGACGGTTCGAAATGGGCGTTAACACCGCAAGCGTTATTGTCGTACACGAACTACACGAGTGAGCTGTCCTTTTTGTCGGACGGTACGCTTCAGAATGTTGAAAATGCTGGAGCCTTCGGTCATGTATTGGGTGCAGAATTGAGCTACAATGCGAACGAAAATTGGAGCTTTTACGGCCTTTTTCAACACCGAACAGTGTACAGTGATGGACTCGACGGATGGGACTACGGTTCAGGATCAGACGCGTATTTAAAAATGAATCTTGGGGTGAAATACCGCTTCACTTCGAAGAATGAGGACGCAGTGAATACGAGCGATCGCAACCTGTGGTCTACGGCTACTTTGGCGGCTATACCGAGCATCGGTGAAACGCTGGTGGGCCAGTCAGATGATTTAGAAAAATCTACGGCGGCCTTGAAGGAAGAGGTGGCTGCGCAGGTGACTGCCCAAGCTGAAGCAGCTGAAGTGATGAGCAAAGAGCTTGAGCAAAAGATGGCGGAACTCAGAAAGAAGGACAACGAGCTTTTTGAAAAAGTGAATCAATCGGCAATCTTCTTCGCTTCTGAGTCTGCTCGATTGACGCCTGAGATGCGTCAGGAGTTGTTTAAATTCCAAAAGAACCTCGAAGGTTCAAGCTGGGAAGGTTCGTACGAAGTCATCATTACCGCGTTTACAGACCGCTATGGTGATGCTTCTTACAATGCAAATTTGCGCGAAAAGCGCGCTGATGCAGTAGTGAAATACCTTCAGGAAGAGTTGGGTCTTACCGTTGCTGTACGCAGATTGACTGCGGCGCACGACCAGTTGAACGATCATATCCTCGACCGCAGAGTTGAAGTCTCAGTTAAGGTGTTGGAGTAGTGCCTTAAACTACTCTTTTGGTTTTGTAGAAAGCCCTTCAGTGAAAGCTGAGGGGCTTTCTTTTTTATCCGCTAGTTCTTAATACACCACCACAAATTTCTCGGAATAGACCCGGCTTGGGGTTTGTAGGGTGAATACATAGAGCCCGCTAGGAAGGGAGAGGTCGATGGTGCGGTTGTATTGCCCGATGAATTGGTGTAGGGTAGAGGTGAAGTGGGTTTGTCCGGAGGTGGATTGGATGCTGATGGAAAGATCTTCGACGGTGGTTTGGAGGAATTGGACCTGGATCGAAGAAGTGGTAGGATTTGGGAAGAGGCGCAGGCGGTAATCCTCCTTTTCAAGGGAAAAGAACGGTGCGCTGATCTCGCAAGAATCGTAGTAGACGGTGAGGTCGTAGCGGCCTCCAGTAGGGTTGTAAATGACGCTGTCTGTGGAAACGATGTATCCGCCTGTGGTCCATTCGTAACGTGCGCCTGGTAGTTGGGGTTGAGTGGTTCCGCGCAGGAGGTGCTCGCTTGCAGAAATAGAGGCACTGATCACGTTGTGGCAGGAGTCGAAATGGGCGATCAGAGTCGTGTTTGTGTTCACGGCGACTTCGATGGAGTCTGCCTTACGGTTGTTGTACGCTGGGCGCGGCGAGGACCAGTGGGAGAAGATGAACCCTTTACGAGGTCGCGCTTTTGTGGTCACTGGGCATCCACCGTGGTAGATCCCGTTCCAAGGCAATTCTGGCTGCAAACTATTCACCTGAATCTGTCCTGCTACTGCTGGGGCGCTCTCGAGGTTGATCTGATGCTGACCTTGCAGTCCGAGGCTTTGGTTCAAATGCTGACGCGCTGTAGCGATGCGCGAGCTGTTGTATTGTTTGAGGTCATTTACGTGGTATTCCCAAGCGGAAACCGAGTAGGGGCCAATCTGCGAGTTCCATTCAGCGATGTGGTCCGGTATGGCCGCTTCGATGGAGGTAGCGAGTTCATTCACGGTGGTGTTGAAAGAGGCGGGCTGGAAGGTGGAGTTGATCAGGTCGTCGTAGCGGTTGGTGAATCGACATTTAAATTCGGCGTTGTTGAGTGCTTGGTCGAAAAGATCCGAATGGGTATTGGGAGCGCTCGGGTTACGGGCGAGTTCGATGTAATTTTGGTAGATGTTTTGTCCGAAATGGCCTAATCCGGCGTCGGTGTCATAGAGCACATAGCGCCAGCGACCGGCGGTGGTGTCGGGCCGCCAGAGTTTGGTGTTGTTCAGGCCCCAGGCGATGCCGAGCCAGTCTTGATTTTGGATGTAGGTCTGGAAGATGAAATAGTCGATGTAGTTGTCGATGTCGAATCGGGAACTGAAAAGGTCGATGAAATTTGGGTCGTTAGCGGGCGTGTTTTGAAGCAGAGAATAGGTCGCTGCAAAGTGATCTTCTGAGCCGGCGAGTGCCCCGTTCCAGTTCATCAGGTCGACGTTCTTGCTCGAGATGCCGTGGTTGCTTTCCACATAGTGCTCGTCTATTTTTTCCCGCAAGCCATAGAGTCCCCAGTAGGCGCCGTTCAGGTAGACGATACAGGCTTGATAGCCCATGCGATCGATGGATGTATTCTTCGCGAGTCTGCTGATCACTGCGTCTTGGATGCGGTCGGAAGCGCCGTGTTGTCCGCCGTTGCGCAGGTTGAAGTTGTTGTAGGCGGTGAGCTCTGGTTTGCCCGGTATTAAGGCATATTCGATGTCGCCGGTGTAAATGGATTTGGCGTCAATTCTAAAAGATTTTTGCGGTTCTGCTCGAGACCATCCGCCGTGAATTTCAAGGTCGAAGATGGCGTCGAATTGTTTCTGTTGGGACGCATCGAAAAATTCCATTCGCGACTTTTTGGACCAGGGTTGCCAGAAATTGGACCCGAAATGGGGGTAGTTCGGGGAGGCATTTGGGCCCATGACGTAGATGCCGCTGTCCCAGGCCCAGAGGTTCGCTTCGTCAGTAATGATGGAAATGACGGGGAGCTCATGGTTGTCCTCGTTGATGATGTAGGTGTGGTCTACCGTAGCGCTCGGCAGGCCTTGTCCGTTTGAGGTGAAGGAACGCACACTTAAGACGCTGCTCAAATAGATGTAAATAGGTCCTGTCACTGGACTGTCAAAAATATCAGGGACATCACCATTAGTCGTGTAGTAGGACGTTGTATTCGAAGGAGTGGTGACAAGAACCCGTTGCGGTGCTGAATACCACCCTGAAGGTAGATCAACATCTGGCGCTGCAGTGATCCCGGCATAGCACGTATTCTGTGCATTCGAGAGGTTGGGCGACGGCGGGTTAAAGTAGCACCAATTCCCTGTTCCATCCGGCAATCGGCCACGGCTGATGGTATTCGTGAGGTCTGCCGGAACGTAGACGCTATCGAGGATCACTCCGTTAGAATCGCTAATGACGATGGTCTCTCCAGAGGCCAATTTAAACCTGGCGTGCGGCAAAACCAGTGGCGGAACGATCCATGCGGGCAGCGTTTGGTAGCTGGTTCCCGCGGAGGAAATTCCTGCGGACAAAAAGAAATTGCTGCTCATGTCCGAAGAGCTCGCCGAGGCGTTGTGCACACGAATGGCAAGTGTGTTAGTGCCGTCGTGCACGAGCGCTTGCACCTCATCCGACTCGAAAAGAACATGCTCGGGAATGCCACCGGTATAGCCCACGGCCTCCTGGTCGATGGTGGTGTATTCGTTGTAGCTCGGTGAAAAATTGGCAAAGTTGGAAGAACGCATGATCTCGACGCCATTCAAATAGGCGATGAATCCGTCGTCGTAATCGGCGTGGAAAAGCAGGTGTGTGAGGTCGCCGGCGTCTGCAATCTCAAATTCCTTACGCAAGAGGATGGAGGCGGTCGGTGCAATCACCGTGTTGTCGTCATTATCGCCATAGCCGAAGCCGCCCGGTCCTGAATTCCATGCGTTGTCATCGTACCCCGGTTGGTTCCACTGACCGTAGTTCGTCGGTGGCGTTTGCCCGCTCCAGTAGCGCCAAATGTTGTCCGCTCGCACGATCGCTTCCCAGTGGTGCGGAAAAGCGGTGTTTTCTCGACCCGAAGCACAAATGGTGATCCATTCTTGACTCCCGAGGTAGCGGTTTGGAAAATTCCACTTGCCCAATTTATTAGGTTTGTCGCTCAGGAAATAATTGGACAATAAAATCGAATCCGAACTGTGATTATACACCTCAATCCAGTCTACATCCTCGCCATATTCGTCCGTAAACCCACGCTTGCTGCTAAATTCATTCACCGATAATTGGCCATAGGTCGTACCAGCAGCGAGAAGGAAGCATACAACAGCACGAAATTTACGAGACATACGAAACGGGGTTCTAAATAACTATAGTTGCCCAAGTTAAGGACTGTGCGCCGAATATCACGCACGCTCTTTAAGCGCTAGGCTAGGACAAATTTCGTACATTATGTGCTGAACTCGTTGATATTGAATGTCATGAAACATTATCTGTTTACACTTTTCACGCTTTGGACGACATACGCTTCTGCAGGTGAACATGCAATAGCATTGCCCGTAAAAGCGCAGCCTACAATTTGTGAAGCCCATACGCTTGAGCATCTTGATGATTTGGCCCAATTTGAATTTGCTGAAAGACTACAATCCCAAGTCAGTCTGCTTCAGCAATTGTGGAATAACCCGTTCAGAAGACTTCGAGAAAAGCCAGGCAGCGAAATTGTTACCGGAGTCGCTTGCATAGGCTTTGGCTTTGTTTTCTAGAGACCATGGGATCCCAATGACACGGATTACTTTGTCTTTGATGAAGGCGACTTTGACATCATCGGTATTTCCTACGCGGCCATTGGTGCTGCGCTCATTATAGATGGAGTTAGAACCATTAGATCTAATAATTCCGAAGAAAAAGCCCAAACGCGGCAATGGAGCTGGGAAAAATGATACTCTACTGACTATTTTGACACTATCGCGCAATCCGTTGAACAGATACAACCCCTGTCGTAGACATAGTACGGGATTCAAACTCTTAACCTATATTTGCCGCTCGTTGGGGATGTAGCTCAGTTGGCTAGAGCGTTTGACTGGCAGTCAAGAGGTCGTGGGTTCGAATCCCATCTTCTCCACAATAACAAAAGGCGAACGCGTAGCGGGCGCCTTTTTTATGCCGTTGATTAGCGATGCTTGCATTCGAACTACCCACCCAGTTTGGTTGTTCTGTTGCTATGAAGCTAAAAACCACACTGTTCGCTGTCCTTTGGATGGCACAATCGCTGTCTGCTCAAGTAGCGGATTTTCAACAAGAATTCCAGTCCATCAATAAAGATCTGATGCTCGGTTTGGGCAGTTTCGCTGTGACCAATTTCCTCGTCAGCGGAATCGGCTACACCACAGCCCAAGACGAATCCGTGCAACGCTTCCATGAGATGAACATGATGTGGAACACGGTAAATTTAGGATTGGCAGTGCCCGGCTACCTCAAGGCGCGCAAGAGTACGGGGCTGATGAGTTTAGCAGAAATGACGCGTGAACAGCGCAAAACGGAACGCATTTTTTTGGTGAATAGTGCCTTGGATTTGGGTTACATCGGAGCGGGTGCGTGGATGCGCGGTGCGGCACAGAACCAGTCCGATCAGGAAGCCCTGTATCGAGGGTACGGAAACAGCTTGATTTTTCAAGGCTCGTTTTTACTGGTCTTCGATGCGTTTGCGTACTACGTGCACCACCGCCATGCGAAGCAGTTGCCGGAGCTAGAGCGGGTGAGTTTGCAGATGACGGGTCAAGGCTTGGGACTTCGCGTAGCGCTCGACTGACTCGAGACCTAAGTCACAGGCGGGAACGGTTATTGTGGTATCTTTAAAGTAAATCTCCGTAATATGAAAAAAAGAATAAGTGCGCTGTTGTGCGCGTTATCATTTGGTTTGAGTGCTCAGACGAGCACGGAATTGGTGCTAAATATCTCACATATGAACGGTCAGAATGCACTGACTGCATCGGCTGTGGGAACGAATAATCTCGGGAACCAATTCACTTTTTCAAGACTTCAGTACTATATCGATGATGTGCAAGTGGAGTACAACACGGATTCTGTGTACTACTATCCGAGTGTGCTATTGATCGATGCACTTGGCGGTGACACGCGCGTGGCTTTGGGAAATGTCTCAGATGTGGACAGCGTTACTGCCATTCGCTTTGCCGTAGGTGTAGGTCCAGATGTGAATAATCTTGACCCATCTACTTATGCTCCGGCACATCCGCTCGCGCCGAAAAATCCATCCATGCACTGGGGTTGGGCGGCCGGATACCGTTTTGTGTGTGCGGAAGGTATAGCTTCGGTAAATTTTGATCAAGGCTTCGAATTGCACGGTTTAGGCAATGACAACTATGCGATGCAGACGATCCCAACCTCGGGAACGGCAGGCGCAGGAGATACGCTGGAGCTTGGTTTGGTGGCCGATTACTCGAAATTGGTCAAGAACATCGCAGTAGCGCAAGGCGTGATTTCTCACGGGGAGACGGGTGATGCGTACCAAGCGTTGAAAAACCTGAATAATGACGTGTTCACCTCTTCAGAAGGCAATCTTGCTTTAGGCCAATTAGAAAATGCACCGCAGGAAATCGCCGTAAACATCTACCCCAATCCATCTTCTGGCCCAGTTACTGTGGCAGCAGCTCCGGGAGCGCAACTCGAAATTTTTAACGCCGTAGGAAACGTCGTTATGCGCCGCACATTCGCTACCAATCCCCTACAACTAGAGCTCGCTCAAGCCGGAGTGTACCTGGTGAAAATCACATCGAACGGAACCACGACTATCAAAAAATTGATCGTGCGATGAGACTAATTGGGGTGTTTTTGTGCAGTGTGTTCGTCCTTGCTTGCTCCAAGCAATGGCCATCACCTACGCAGGATACAACGCCCTACGCGCTGGAATATGGCGCCTTGCCGGAACCTGAAATTCCACTAGACAACCCACTCACGGTTCAAGGTGTCAAGCTTGGGCGCATGCTCTTTTACGAGCCCCGCTTGAGCGCGGATGGATCCATGTCCTGCGCCTCTTGCCACCGTCAGCAAAACGCCTTTTCAGATACGGCCCAGTTCAGCATCGGCATACACGGTCTACCGGGAAAACGCCAAGCGATGAGTGCGGTGAACATGCTCTGGAATTCGAACGGATACTTCTGGGATGGCCGCGCAGAAAAGTTGCGCGAGCAAAGCTTGATACCGATCGAAGACGAGTTAGAGATGGACGAAACGGTGGAAAATGTACTTCAGAAATTGAGTTCCGATACCATGTACACGAACCAATTCCTTCGTTCATTCGGCACCGACCAGCCATCCGCGCACCACCTGTCCTTAGCGCTTGAGCAGTTCATGAACAGCATCGTCTCCTACCACTCAAAATACGACCAATTCCTCGCCGGCGCAGCAACACTCACCGAGCAGGAGGACCGTGGACGTGAACTATTCTTTGCCGAATACAATCCCTTCTTCCCCGAACAAAGCGGGGCAGACTGCGGCCATTGCCACAGCGGAAAAACCTTCGACTCGCCGACCTACATGAACAACGGTACCGACAGTCTCAATACAGATTTCGGCCGTTATGAAGCTACCGGCGATTCTGCAGACATCGGTCTTATGAAAACCGTTACCCTTCGCAACATCGCTCTCACCCCACCGTACATGCACGATGGCTTGTTTAACACCTTAGAAGAGGTTGTCCAGCACTACAACACAGGTCTTCAAAACAGTGCTACTTTAGACGGAGCCTTAGAGATGACCCTTCAAACCGGGTTGATGTTGTCGGATCAAGATGTCGAGGACCTCGTGGCCTTTCTGCATACGTTAACCGACGAAGAACTTGTTACTGATGAACGCTACAGCTCGCCTTTTTAGTCTCGCACTGTTTGTAGCACTGCTTCAGGCTTGTCGCTACACCACACCGACATCCGTTCCTCAGGAGCTAACAGTTTGGCCCGAGATGACGTATCCGCAAGACAATGCACCGGACGCTCAAAAACAAGCACTCGGCGAACAGCTCTTTAACGATCCCATTTTAAGTATAGACTCCAGTGTTTCTTGCGCTTCGTGTCACAAATTGGCCTATGGACTCGCAGATCACCTTCCCGTGTCTCCAGGCGTCGAAGGCCGTCTTGGAAAACGAAATTCGCCATCACTTTGGAACGTCGGCTATCAGCCGTATTTCATGCGCGAAGGCGGTGTTCCTACCTTGGAAATGCAAGCGTTAGTGCCTATCCAAGAACATGTGGAGATGGACTTCAACCTCGTGCTTCTGGCCGAGCGTTTGAACCAAAATACCGACTACCGTAACGCATTTTTAGACGCCTTCGCAGACTCCGCCACGGCCTACACCATCACGCGTGCTTTGGGACAGTACCAAAGGACTTTAATCTCCAACCAAGCACCCATCGACAGCTATATCGCAGGGGATGAAACGGCCCTAAGTGCGGAAGCTCAAGAAGGGTTGGATCTGTTCTTTGGCAAGGCGCAATGCAATACCTGCCACACCGGACCGCTGTTCACCGATTATGGCTTTCACAACAACGGGACTCCTCCGAATGAAAATGACTACGGTCGCGCGGAGCTTACTTTAGACACGGCGGATTTTTTCACCTTCAAGACGCCGTCGCTTCGTCATGTGAGTGAAACTGCCCCGTACATGCACGACGGCTCCCTTTCGAGCTTGTCAGCGGTATTGCAACGTTACAACGAAGGAGGTACTGGGCATCTTTACCAGTCTGAGCACATCGAACCGCTGAACTTATCCGCCGCAGAGCTTGTTGCTTTAGAACGCTTCTTAGAGGCGCTCTAATACTCGATGGTTTATGCGAATCTTACTTGTTTTCATGTTTTTAGCGAGCGGAACAGCTGCTTTTTCTCAAAACCAATCCACCACCTCCCAGGACCCCCAAATTTATTTCGTGTACAATGCGAAAGGTTCCTTAGCGGGCGAGCTGAACTACCTCTACGGAAAGTATTTTCAAGACGAGCACTGCGCGCTTTGCGACATCACTCATGGAACGTTTTCTGCAAAACCAGAATGGAAGGCGTGGGAAGCAACCTTAACGTGTGCTCATGAGGTCTTGCACATCGACGAGGCCGAAGCCATGGGGCTCGACCTTTCGCCGTTTACTTTTCCTGTGGTGCTCTTGCATCGCGGTTCCGGTTTAGAAGAACTGGTCAGTGCATCAGAAATGACCAAAGCGGGGAAAGAAGTGGCCGACTTTATACGTTTGTTCGAGTTGAAAGCCGAGCAGTTCGGGGTGTCCTGCAACTAAAAACCGCATTTCCCGGCTGATGTAGACAGAAAATGCGGTACCAAAAATAGTGCTGTGATGTTGGCGCTAGGTTAGGTTTAGTGCTGGTTCATTCTGAAGTCTGCATAGGCGTTCATGCCACCGTGTTCTGCTTGATCCAGCCCTTCGAGTTCTTCTCCTTTAGAAACGCGTAGTCCCCAAATTCGCTGAATGATGGCGAGCATGATGCTGGTGGTACCCACGCAAAACACACCCACAAGTGCAACGCCTGAGAGTTGAATCAAAAATTGGTGCCAGGAAGCTAGCGCTCCGAACAATCCTACCGCAAGCGTGCCCCAAACTCCGGTGAACAGATGCACTGCAACGGCGCCGACAGGGTCGTCTAAACGAAGCGCATCGAGCAAACTCACTGCGAGTACCACGACGACACCGCCGATAACGCCGATGAGCATGGCCTCGGTAATGGACACTTGATCTGCGCTTGCGGTGATGCTCACTAGTCCACCTAAAATGCCGTTCATGAACATGGTCAGGTCGAAGTTTTTGTAGCGAAGGTGCACGAAGGTGGCTGCGGATAATCCACCCGCAGCTGCTGCAATAGAAGTAGTGGTAATCACTAATGATGTAATCGCTGGATCAGCGCTTAACACTGATCCTCCGTTAAATCCGAACCAGCCGAGCCATAGAATGAGTACGCCCGCTGCTGCAAATGGAAGATTGTGCCCGGGGATAGGACGCGGTTTACCGTCCTCGCCGAATTTGCCGATGCGCGGTCCTATTTTCGCGATGTACAAAACGGCTGCCCATCCTCCTACACTGTGTACGAGGGTCGAACCTGCAAAGTCGTAAAAGCCCCATTCATCCAAAAATCCACCGCCCCATTTCCAGGAACCAACGATCGGGTAGATGATGCCGACATAGATGACGGAAAAGAGGAAAAAAGAACCCAATTTCGCACGCTCCGCCACCGCTCCAGAAACAATCGTCGCTGCCGTAGCTGCAAACATGCCTTGGAACAAGAAATCGGTCCAGTAGGTGTAGCCTTGATTATACGAAAGGTCCAAACCTTCATCAACCATAGGACTTTCCAACCCAAAGAGGGCCACAAAGTAGTCGGGCAATACGCCGTGCCAAAAGCTTGTCGGGTACATTAGGTTAAAGCCGACAGTGGCGTACAGAACAAGTCCGGCGCTGATAATAAAGAAGTTCTTAAAGAGGATGTTCACTGTGTTTTTTTGGCGCGTCAGACCGATCTCCAAAAAGCTAAAGCCCAAGTGCATGAAAAACACTAGCGCCGTACAAATCATCATCCAAAGGTTATTGACCGTGAGTGTTAACGTCGTTTCCATCGTGCTACTTATTTAAGGGTTTCGCCGCCACTCTCGCCCGTGCGGATTCTGTAGGTTTCTTCGATAGGGCTCACGAAAATCTTTCCGTCCCCAACCTCTCCTGTTTTACCGGCCTTTAAAATGGCTTCTATGGTTACGTCCACGAAATCGTCATTTACGACGATGCTTAAGAATCTACGCTGGATGTCGGATGTGCTGTAGTGTACCCCGCGGTACACTTTTCCTTTGGTCTCATGACCAATTCCCGTTACATCCCAATAGCTAAAGAAGTACACGTTCGCCTCATGCAACGCTTTTCGTACCTCGTCAAACTTGGATTTTCTGATGATTGCCTCTATTTTTTTCATTTCTAAGGGGGTGTTGCACTGCAAAACTACACATTTGTGTCGCTTTACCCCAAAAATTAAGGGGTGTATGCGCTTAAAAAGTTAATTTAAGGAATAGCACCCTCGTTTAACAGGGGTGTAGTCGTCACTATCGTCAGTATTTATAGAAAAGATCCCCTTTTTAAGTGGGGTATATGTATGGTCCCCTCAAATCAGGCACAAAAAAAGCCCAGTGCTGATGCGCACTGGGCTTGGAAATACTTGAACAGGTAGCTTTGGTTTATTGATCTTCAAATATCTTTCTTATTTGTATGTTTGCTGTAAGAAATAAGTAATAACACATTTCTCACATGTTAGTAAAACAGATATCACGCATTGTTTTCGTTGGATTCTTACTGATGTTAAATATCAGTAAATCAGTCGCTAAGGGTGGGACACTGTCCTGGTTGTCTGCGAGCGATAGTGCCATTCACGTGCTGGAAATAAATACTGGGTTTCATAACGTTTTACGAGCCAATCACATAGATACGTTACCTCCATTTCAGCTCGACTATCCGGTCGGGAGCCTCGATGGAACCAAGGCTGGACACGTTTTTTGGTCCCACGGCGTATTTTGGGGTGTTTTTGACGGTTTTGGCGCAGTGTTGAAGGTCGATACCGCCAAACGTACAGTGAGTCGCCACGATCGAACAACGCATTCCGGGTACAATTTTGATGCATACCAGTTCCAGCGCAACGACACTTTATACTCCTTCGGTGGTTACGGGTTTTGGATGAAAAACAATCTACTCACGTTTTATTCTAAAACACGTCGGGAGTGGAATAAATATACAGAAGCTCCTTTCACTGTATCCACACCTACGAGTTTGGCGTATCATGAGGTCTTCTTTTACGATAAGAAGTCTGATAAACTCTATGTCACAAATCAGGAGATGATTTATGTGTACGACTTTAAGCGAAGAAGATGGTCGACCATGGGACACCTAAGCGATGAGGTGGAACTAAACATAGTCACCATGCAACACCGCCTTTCAGACACGACGATGTTGATCATGGGAAAGGAGTCGGCTTGGATGTTTCATTTTGAGGAGAATCAAGCGTTTGATGTCACCATGGCGAATCAGGTGAACGTGGCAACCTATCGAAAGTTGCCTGAGCTTCGCTGCGCTTATGCCTTGAACGAGCAAACCCTCGTCATACCTCGCATCTCGAATCTATTGGATCAAGGGTATGTTTTAGAGTACGCTCCACTACCCATGACTTCCAACCAAGCACCTATTAAGATCACCACCACGTTTAGCAGCACGCAAAAAGTGTGGCTCTTGGGTACGGGATTGGGGGTGTTGCTGCTCGGTGGTGGTTTGGCCGCGCGCCGGTCGTTAGGATCGAGAAAGAAAGCAGAGCGTTCGCCATTCAATCCGAAGCAGCATAAAGTAGTGGAAGCGTTGATGCAGAGTGAATTGACCACGGATGCATTGAATAATCTCCTGGAGATGGAGGCCAAGAGTTGGGAAGTACAACGTCGTGAGCGCAGTATTTTGGTGAAGGAACTCAACCAGATTGGGGAAGAGTTGTTAAGTGCAGATATCGTTCTGCGTCAGAAGGCAAAGCACGATAAGCGCCAGGTGGAGTACGTCTTGAATGAAGCGGTACGTGTGGATTTGGCACGGTTGATGCTCTAGTTACATTGAATTAAAAAGTACCCTTATGAAAAAGTATATAGCCGTAATAGTGCTCGTAGTAGCCACCACCGCCGTTTCTGCACAGAGTAGATGGGGCGTGAGAACGGGTTTGAATTACAATTTGAATGCGATCGGCCTTGATGAAGCCGCCGCCAGCGCGCAGCAAATCTTCGAAGGGCAAACCTCAGATAACGGATACCACCTTGGTATTTTCGGTCGTCAGTACCTCGGTGACCAATTGTACACTTCAGCCAGCCTCATCTATGCGAAGAACACGCACTTCTTGGAGGGCAATGACGGAAACAACAACCTGTATTACGAACGATTCGATCACCAGTTTCTTCAGTTGGACGCCAACATCGGCCTTCGACTTTTAAAAACAGTGCGCGCTGAAGGCGGTGTTCATTTCCAGGGCACCATCAGTGACAATGCATTTTCTAACACCTTCGATTCGCCGACTGCCGGCTACAATGTAGGCTTGGGTGTGGATCTTTGGAAATTGAGTTTGGACGTGACCTACTATGGAAGTTTTGCTGATCACACGGGCACATGGAACGATATTCCACTGAGTTACAACCGTTCAAACATTTTAGTGAGTCTCGGCGTACAGCTCTAGTCTTAAAAGGACTTTAACATTTCGAGGATACTGAATTCCTGATTTTGGCATAGCATTTGCAATGTTATTAATGCGTCAATTATTGAGTGTAAGCGAGTAATTTTATTGTTGACGCGACATGGTTTTGTTCAGCAAGCCGCTCCGTACCCCGGAGCGGCTTGTTTTTTTTTCTACCCTACCTCAAAGCCTGTTTCGCCAAGTCCATCTACCGTTAAGTGCACCGAAGAGGCACCTTTGATAAAATGAGCGGCGGTAGAGGCGCCAGCTAAAACGACCATCCCTGCTTTCAACGCGATGCCATGCTGATCGGCAAGACGCGTGGCAGCGGCCAATGCTTCAAACGGATTGTCTAAAATCGCATCGCTGTTTCCTTCGGCCACCGGAGAGCCGTCGAACGACATTACCATATCCAGTCCGTTCAGTCCGAGCGGTACAGCGCACCAGTCGCCCAGCACATAGGCTGCAGAGCTGCAGTTGTCGGCCACAACATCTTCAAGGGAAAATTTAAAGTTTTCGAAGCGAGAATCGATCACCTCGATCGCAGCGGCTACACCATCGATATACTCCGACAGCTCATCCACTGTGAGCACACCGTCGATGTCTTTGGATAGACGAAAGGCAATTTCCGGTTCCGCGCGTGGATGAATGAATTGGTTATGAATAAACGTTCCATTCGCAGGGATCAACATGTCGGCAGTAAGTTGTCCGATGATCATGTCGTCGACGCCCATCTGCTTCATTTTCGCAACCGAAGTAAAGCCCATTTTAACGCCAACGATCGGGTGTCCTTCCACAACACGTTCCTGGATCAGGGCGTGTTGCACTTGGTAGGCGTCCTCTAGTGAATAAGACTCTTGAGATGAAAATTGGCTCCTGGGTGTTTGGGTGCGAGCGCTTTGGTGCAAGCTTTTCGCCGTATCTGTTGTATTCATGTCTGTATTATAGTTTGATGCAAACGTTCTTAGGTTCTGTAAAAAATCTCAGGGCTTCAAAGCCGCCCTCTCGGCCTACGCCACTTTGCTTGACGCCCCCAAATGGAGTGCGTAAGTCGCGTAGCAACCAGCAGTTTACCCAGACAATCCCGGCATGCAATCCGGCTGCCATGCGGTGCGCCACCTGCAAATTCGTGGTCCAAACGGTTGAGGCCAAGCCGTACTCCGTGCCGTTCGCTAGTGCGAGGGCTTCCTCTTCTGTATCAAAAGGCGTCAGTGTCACCACCGGTCCAAAAATCTCTTCCTGATTCGTACGGCACGTTGGGGGCAATCCTTCAAATACCGTCGGAGCTAGGAAATATCCGTTTTTGCAACGCCCTTCGAGCTCGACTGCATGACCGCCGTGCAAGAGTGTTCCACCTTCCTCTTTGGCCAATTCTATATACCCCAGCACTTTCTCAAAGTGGTCCTTGCTCACAATCGCGCCCATCCGAGCCTCATCGCTCAGTGGATCAGCAACTGTTAGTCCTTTCACTCGTTCCACTAAGGCCGTTTTGAACTTCTCGTAAATGCCGCGTTGCACATAGATGCGCGAACCGCACAAACAAATCTGCCCCTGATTCGCAAACGAAGAGCGTATTGAAGTTTTGAGCGCTTCCTCAAAATCACAATCGTCAAAAATCACATTCGCATTCTTACCGCCGAGCTCCAAACTCAGCTTTTTAAACATAGGCGCAGCGACTTTGCTGATTGCTTTTCCTGTGGCCGTTCCGCCGGTAAACGAAATCACCGCGGTATCTGGGTGCTCCACAATCGCAGCTCCGGCCTCGCCGCCTAATCCGTGCACCAGGTTCAGTACCCCTTTTGGAAACCCGATCTCAGCGAGAATGTCGCTCAGCAGATATGCCGTCGCTGGCGTCACCTCAGAAGGTTTCGCGACTACCGTATTTCCTGCAGCTAAGGCCGGGGCGATCTTCCAGCTAAATAAATATAAAGGGAGGTTCCAAGGCGAGATACAACCAGCAACGCCGATCGGTTGACGCAGGGTGTAGTTGAATCCGTCGATACCCATGTCGTGAGTTTCGTAGGCGTCGTGCAGAATAGCGGTGGCGTAAAATTTAAAATTGTCCCGAGCACGAGGGATGTCCACACTGCGGGCAAGTTTCAGAGGCTTGCCATTGTCGGTACTTTCGGCCAAGGCCAGCTCTTCCATGCGCTCTTCGATGCGGTTGGCCACTTTGAGCAGCCATGAGGAGCGTTCGCCGGCACTTAATCGGCTCCAGGAGGGAAAGGCTTTTTTAGCTGCTTCCACGGCCGCGGCTACATCGCGCTTATCGCTTCTTGGAATGGTTCCGTAAACTTTGCCGGTAGCGGGATTGATGTTGTCCATCGTCTGCCCAGAAATCGGAGCTACGAAAGCGCCATCTATATAGTTCTGTATTTCCATAGGTTCTACTCTTGGTCCACGAAGATAGTGCGCACTCCCCGAAGGTTTCTATTCACCAACTCAATTCCCTATCTTGCCAACACCCAAAAACAACACAACATGCCAGCACTTCAACCGTTCAACTTCCAAAAGTGGTTGGAAGAAAATCGCGACAAGCTTAAGCCGCCCGTTGCGAATAAAAACTTGACTCCAGAAAGTGACGACTACATCGTAATGGTCGTTGCCGGTCCTAATGCACGCAAGGATTACCACTACAATGAGACGGAAGAATTTTTCTACCAGCTCGAAGGAAACATCACGGTGAAGGCGCAGGTCGACGGCGAGGTGCAGACCATTCATTTGGGCCCTGGCGATATGATGACGGTTCCAGCCGGCATTCCGCACAGCCCTATCCGCGAAGAAGGCAGCATCGGCCTAGTGGTCGAGCGCATCCGCGAGGGTCGTGGCTTTAAAGACGGACTTTTATGGTTCTGCGATTCGTGCAACCATAAACTGCATGAAACCTACTTTGAGTTGAAGAACATCGAAACCGATTTCTTGCCGCGTTTCAAAGCCTTTTATGCGAGTGAAGAGCATCGCACTTGTACACATTGTGGCCACGTCATGGAGGCCGATCAAAGATTCGTTTAGCCCATGTGTCAAATCACCTCGCGCAACTTCACCGTTGACATACACACCCATATTTTGCCCGAACACATCCCAAATTTCCGTGAGAAGTTTGGCTACGGCGGGTTCATAAATCTCGACCATCACAAGCCTTCGTGTGCTCGCATGATGAAAGACGGCGAGTTTTTCAGAGAAGTCGAATCGAACTGTTGGTCTCCTGAAGACCGCATGAAAGAATGTGGCGAGCAGCACGTTGACGTGCAAGTTCTTTCTACGGTTCCTGTCATGTTCAGCTATTGGGCGCAGCCGAAGCACACCCTGGAGGTGGCCCAGTTCCTCAACGACCACATCGCAGACATTTGCGTCCGTTACCCGAAGCGTTTCATAGGCTTGGGTACACTTCCGATGCAAGACCCTGACCTGGCTATTCAAGAATTGCGCAGGTGTAAAGAAATCGGTCTGAAAGGCGTCGAGATAGGTACCCACGTGAACGATTGGAACCTCGATGCACCTGAGCTCTTCCCGATATTCCTGGCATGTCAAGACCTCGATATGGCGGTTTTCGTGCATCCTTGGGACATGATGGCGAAGGAGAAAATGCCGAAATATTGGCTGCCTTGGCTCGTGGGAATGCCGGCTGAAAGTTCGCTTGCTTTGTGTTCGCTGATCTTTGGCGGCGTGTTCGAACGTTTGCCGAAGCTCCGCGTAGCGATTGCCCACGGAGGCGGTTCATTTCCTGCAACTTTGGGCCGCATCAAGCACGGTTTTGATGTACGTCCTGACCTGGTCGCGATCGATAATCCCATCTCCCCTGAGAAGTATTTGGGCCAATTCTGGCTCGACTCCCTCGTCCATGATCCCGCAATGCTTGACCACATCGTTTCACTCGTGGGCGAAAACCGTGTCGCATTAGGAACCGACTATCCGTTCCCATTAGGCGAATTAGAGCCAGGGAAACTCATCAACGGCATGCCTTGGAGCGAACAGCGCAAAGGAAAACTACTCCACGGAGCAGCGCTCGAATGGCTCAACCTTGATCTTCACAGTTTCCTATAAATCTATCCTTGTTAAAGGCTTCGCATTGTCGTAATTTTGCCCCTTCAAATCCCGCTGTATGAGTGATGCTATCAAACACGAATGTGGTCTCGCATTTGTTCGACTGAGAAAACCAATCGAATACTATGTCGAGAAGTACGGAACGGCCTTTTATGGCTTAAACAAGATGTACCTCTTGATGGAGAAGCAGCGCAACCGTGGACAAGACGGCGCTGGTCTTGCAAACATCAAACTCAACATGGAACCGGGTACGCGCTACATCTCGCGCTACCGCAGTGTAGATCCAAACAGCATCGGTGACATCTTCGGCAAAGTGCAGCAGCGCATCGCAGAAGGCATCGGTACAGATACCGAAAAGCTCAGAGATGTGCCTTGGTTGAAGCGCAATCTGCCGTTTACCGGCGAGGTGTTTTTAGGCCACTTGCGTTACGGGACTTATGGAGGAAATACCATCGAAGCCTGTCACCCGTTCTTGCGTCAAAACAACTGGCCGACGAGGAATTTGATCGTTGCAGGGAACTTTAACATGACCAATGTCGACGAGCTCTTTGGTGAGTTGGTGGAGTTGGGCCAGCATCCGAAAGAAAAAGCGGATACGGTGACGATCATGGAAAAAATTGGTCACTTCTTAGATGAAGAAAATGACCGCTTGTACTACGAACTCAAAGAAGAGGGCTTCACCAAAAAGGAGGCTACCGCTGAGATTGCCAAGCGCTTGGACGTTGCTGGCGTGTTGAAATCTGCATCCAAAAAATGGGACGGTGGATATGCGATGGCTGGAATGATGGGCCACGGTGATTCTTTCGTTTTGAGAGATCCTGCCGGGATTCGTCCAGCGTTCTACTATTACGACGATGAGATTGTTGTCGTGGCATCAGAGCGCCCGGTCATCCAAAGTGCGATGAACCTGAAGACCAGCGAGGTGACTGAATTGCCTCCAGGTGCGGCGATTATTGTCAAGCACCATGGCGAGGTTGCGGTAGAGCAAATCAAGGAACCGCTTCCCTACAACGCATGTTCTTTTGAACGTATTTACTTCTCGCGCGGAAACGACGAGGACATTTATAACGAGCGCATTGAATTGGGCCGTAGACTCATCCCGAAACTCGTCGACAAAGTAGGCGGTGAGGTTGAAAAAACGGTTTTCTCTTTTATTCCAAACACCGCTGAGGTCAGCTTCTACGGGGTTGTCAAGGGTATGGAAGATCATTTTAATGCGATGAAATTTGATCGCATTAAATCGCTTGACACGCCGACCGACGAGCAGTTGCAAAGCATTTTGAATCTCCGTCCACGCGTGGAAAAAGTCGCTTGGAAAGACGTCAAACTGCGCACCTTTATTACCGAAGACAGTTCGAGAGACGAGCTAGTGAGTCACGTGTATGACATCACCCACGGCTCAGTAAATTCGGACGACCACCTTGTGGCGATCGACGATAGTATCGTTCGTGGAACTACCTTAAAGCAGAGTATTCTCCGCATTTTTGACCGCTTATCGCCAAAGCACATTGTGATTGCCTCCTCGGCACCACAGATTCGCTACCCGGATTGTTACGGGATCGATATGGCGCGTATGGGTGATTTTATTGCCTTCCGTGCTGCCGTTGCTTTATTGAAAGAAAGCGGCCGTTCGTATTTGATCGATGAGGTGTATCAGAAATGTAAAGCACAGGTGAATCTCCCAGACGAAGAAGTACAGAACTACGTGAAGGAGATTTACGAGCCGTTTACTCCCGAAGAGATCAGCGATAAAATTGCAGAGTTGCTTACTCCTCCTGATGTACAGGCGAAGGTGAGCATCGTGTACCAGGACATTGAAGACTTGCACAAAAGCTGTCCGAACCATCCTGGCGATTGGTACTTCACTGGAAACTACCCTACAGCGGGTGGAAATCGCGTTGTGAACAAGAGCTTCATCTTCTACGTTGAGGGAAGAACAGAACGCGCATATTAAATGAAAATATACACGAAAACGGGCGACAAAGGCACGACTTCTCTACTCACCGGCACTCGAGTTTCAAAGGCGGACATGCGCCTTGATGCATACGGAACCACTGATGAGTTGAACTCGTGGTTGGGCCTTATTGCTGCAACAGCACCTCAGGGCGTTTTCGGGTTTATCGAAACGTTGCAGAGCGAACTGTTTTCGATGGGTTCCTATCTCGCGTTGGACGGTGAGGCAAGTTTCCAGATGCCTAAACTGAATCCTGACTTGGTAACACAGATGGAGCAGCAGATCGACGCTTGGAACCAGGACTTGCCAGAGTTGAAAAATTTCATCCTGCCGGGAGGTTCCGTTGCTTCGGCACACGCTCAAGTAGCTCGAACGGTTTGTCGCAGAGCGGAACGTTTGGTAATCGCACTCTCTCAGCAGGTCGAGGTGCCCGCTGAAATTCCGGTTTTTCTCAACCGACTTTCGGATTTTCTTTTTGTGGCAGCTCGTTTTATCCTCCATACGGAAGGACGTTCCGAGGTGATTTGGACTCCTAAGTATTAGACTTTTACAAATTTCGCAAGCATGTTGTACACGTCCCAAGAAAAGTTACATTTGCACGAAATAAGCATTAAAAACGTTCAATAGAACTATTATGTACTGGACACTAGAATTAGCATCGTATTTAAGTGACGCGCCATGGCCGGCGACTCGCGATGAGCTTATCGATTACGCGATTCGTACAGGTGCACCCTTAGAGGTAGTTGAGAATCTTCAAGCGATTGAGGAGGAAGAAGAAGAAACCTACGACAGTATCGAAGAAATCTGGCCGGACTATCCGTCGGAGGAAGATTTCCTTTGGAACGAAGAAGAATATTAAGTTAAAAGCCCCGTTCGGGGCTTTTTTTATGGAGTAATCCCGCATGCAGTTGAGGTTATCGATCTTAGCTATAGCATTATTGCGACAATGCATAACTCAGCAGAGTTTTGTGTTGTATTTTTGAAAGAATTTCCAACACACTCAAATGGATAGATTTTCATTTTTAGGTAGCGTACATGCTGACTTCATTGAAGAGCAGTACGAGCGCTATCTCAAAAATCCAGACGGCACAGAGCCTAGTTGGAGAGCTTTTTTCCAAGGGTATGACTTTGCGAAAGAAGTGTACTCTGAAGAGGATTTAGTAGGTGCAGGCGTTTCTGACGAGGTCATCAAAGAGTTTCACGTACTCAACCTTATTCAGGGCTACCGCTCAAGAGGACACTTGTTCACACACACGAACCCGGTTCGTGACCGCCGTGAATACAAGCCTACTTTAGCGCTCGAAAACTTTGGTCTTTCCAAAGAGGATTTAGATACAGAATTTAAAGCAGCTACTGAAGTAGGTGCTAGCGGACCGAGAACACTGCGCAAGATCATCGAGCACCTCGAGAACATCTATTGCCAGAGCATCGGTGTGGAATACAACTATATCCGTGATCCGGAGCGCCGGACGTGGATTAAAAATTGGATCCACAAGGATGATAACCAGCCGAAGCTCAGCATTGATGAGAAGAAGCAGGTACTCCACAAGCTGAACCAAGCGGTGAGCTTTGAGTCGTTCTTGAATACCAAATTTGTAGGGCAGAAGCGTTTCTCGATCGAGGGTGCAGAATCCATGATTCCTGGCTTAGATGAAGCGGTGAATCACGGTGCACGACATGGTGTTAGCGAGTTTGTTTTGGGTATGGCACACCGCGGTCGCTTGAACGTACTGACGAATGTTTTCGGCAAGCCGAGAAGACAAATTTTCTCAGAATTCGAAGGCAAGGCCTTTGATGATGTGACCATCGATGGTGATGTGAAATACCACTTGGGACACACCACGATGCACACGACGATCGACGGTAAACAGGTGAAAATGAACATCGCGCCAAACCCGTCACACCTTGAAGCCGTAGACCCAGTAGTAGAAGGTATCGCACGCGCGAAGATCAACAAAGACTACGACAGCAACGGTCAGAAAGTGTTGCCTATTCTCATCCATGGTGATGCTGCAATAGCCGCTCAAGGTATTGTGTACGAGACGGTTCAGATGGAAACATTGGACGGTTACAAGACCGGCGGAACCCTTCATATTGTCATTAACAACCAGGTTGGTTTTACGACCAATTATCTCGACGCCCGTTCGTCCACGTACTGTACCGATATCGCCAAGGTGATTCTCGCTCCAGTATTGCACGTAAATGGCGATGACCCTGAAGCATTGGTACACGCTATGCGCTTAGCGATCGAATACCGTCAGCGCTTCCAAAGAGATATTTTCATCGACCTATTGTGTTACCGTAAATACGGCCACAATGAAGGCGATGAGCCACGCTTTACGCAGCCGCAGCTCTACAAAGCCATTTCTAAGCACCCAAATCCACGCGAAATCTATGCTGAAAAGCTGATGAAAGAAGGAGTGGCGACACAGTCGATGGTGAAAGAAATGCAAGACGAGTTCAAAGCGATGCTTGAAGTGGACTTTGACGAGTCGAAGAAAATCGAACGCAACGTCATCACTCCGTTTATGGAGGAAGAGTGGACCGACTACCCAGGCGCTGAGCCGGGTGAGATGTTGAGTCCTGTCGACACCACTTTCGAGCTGGATCGACTCCTAGACATCGGCAAGTACATCTCGACGCTTCCTGAGGGCAAGAAATTCTTGCGCAAAACGGAGCGTTTGATGAAGGACCGTTACGAACAAGTCGCTACCAAGAACAGTGTAGACTGGGGTATGGCAGAGCTATTGGCCTACGGTTCACTGCTCGCAGAGGACTTTAACGTACGTATTTCTGGAGAAGATGTCGAACGCGGAACCTTCTCACACCGTCACGCTATTTTGAAGGTGGAAGACAGTGAAGAGGAAGTGAGCTTACTGAACGAATTCCCAGGCAAAGAAGGTCGTTTCGCGATCTACAACTCGCTGCTGAGTGAGTACGCTGTGATGGGTTTTGACTACGGTTACGCCATGGCAGCGCCGGATACACTCACGATTTGGGAGGCACAGTTTGGCGATTTCGCGAATGGCGCTCAGATCATGATTGACCAATTCCTTTCTGCAGCCGAAGACAAATGGAAAGTACAAAACGGTCTTGTGTTGCTCTTGCCACACGGCTATGAAGGTCAAGGTGCCGAGCACAGCTCCGCGCGTCTTGAGCGATTCCTACAGCTTTGTGCCCAGGAAAACATGACGGTAGCGAACGCAACGACTCCTGCAAACTTCTACCACCTGTTGCGTAGACAGCAGAAGCGTCATTTCCGCCGTCCATTGGTGGTGATGTCACCGAAGTCGTTGTTGCGTCACCCGAAGGTGAAAAGCAGCATGGAGGAATTAGCACAAGGAACATTCCTGCCGATCATTCCAGACCACGATGTAGTGGCTGCTGATGTGAAGAAAGTCGTGTTCTGTTCTGGAAAACTCTACTACGAGCTTTTGGACGAACGCGAAGCACAGCAAGCAAAAGACGTTGCTCTGGTCCGTATCGAACAGCTGTATCCGCTGGACGACATCGCGATCAAAGAAGAAGTCGACAAATACCCGAACGCGACCCAGCACATCTGGGCGCAAGAGGAGCCAGCAAACATGGGCGCATGGACGTACATGTTGTGGCAAATGCACCAGAAGTTGACGCTGGTGTCACCGGCGCCGAGCGCCTCAACCGCAAGTGGATCGAACCAGGTCGCACTGCAACGTCAACGCGAAACAGTAGAACGAGTATTTAGCATCTAAGTCATAGAGATATGTTAGAAATGAAAGTGCCTTCACCAGGCGAGTCGATCACGGAAGTTGAAATAGCCACATGGTTAGTTAGTGACGGCGATTACGTAGAAAAAGATCAAGCGATTGCAGAGGTAGACTCTGATAAAGCAACGCTTGAGTTGCCTGCTGAAGAAGCGGGTATCATCACTTTGAAAGCCGAGGAAGGCGACGTCGTTGAGGTAGGTCAAGTCGTTTGTTTGATCGACACTAGCGCAGCACGTCCAGAGGGCGGAGCAGCCCCAGCAGCGGCAGCTCCAAACCCGGAGCCGGTTGCAGAGAAAGCAGCACCAGCAGCGCCAAAGGCAGAGACCTACGCGACAGGAATGGCTTCTCCAGCGGCGAAAAAGATGATGGACGAGACGGGTGCTAAAGTATCGAAAGGTACAGGCAAGGACGGACGCATCACAAAGGCAGACGTGATCGAGGCAGTAGCATCGATGGGGTCGGCTGGATCGGGAGAGCGTACTTCTGAGCGCAAGAAGATGAGCAGCTTGAGAAGAAAATTGGCGAGCAGATTGGTGACCGTGAAAAACGAAACCGCGATGCTGACCACCTTTAACGAGGTAGATATGAAACCAATTTTTGACCTCCGCAATCAGTTCAAAGACGAGTTCTTTGAGAAGCACGGCGTCAAGCTAGGTTTCATGAGCTTCTTCACTTTGGCAGCAACCCGCGCATTGCAGATGTATCCTTCTACAAACAGCATGATTGACGGCAACGAGATGGTCAGCTTTGACTACGTTGACGTGAGTATTGCAGTTAGTGGTCCGAAGGGATTGATGGTACCGGTGTTGCGCAATGCAGAGAACATGTCATTCGCAGGTGTAGAGAAAGAGATCGGTCGTTTGGCTTCGAAGGTACGCGATGGAAAAATCACCTTGGATGAAATGACCGGCGGTACGTTTACGATCACCAACGGTGGTGTCTTCGGTTCGATGTTGTCGACTCCGATCATCAACCCTCCACAGAGTGCCATCCTAGGAATGCACAACATCATCCAGCGTCCGATCGCTGTAGACGGTCAAGTAGTGATTCGTCCGATGATGTACCTTGCTTTGAGCTACGATCACCGCATCATCGACGGTCGTGAAAGTGTAGGGACTTTAGTTGCGATCAAAGAGGCATTGGAAAACCCAGCGGAAATCTTGATGGGCGGTAACGTTCGTAAGGCGCTAGGTCTCTAATCAACTTCTAGAAAGGGATAGCGGTGTGAATTGGTCCCGTATTGCGGGAGAAAAAGCACCGAAAAGCAGTATATTTGAGAGCTCTGTTAGCAATAGCAGGGCTCTTTTTTCTTGATAAACCCAAACTTAAAAACATGAGAAAATTTACCGCAGGCTTATTGACCTTAGCCTTTGTTCTCAGTAGCGTGATCACGACAGCCCACGAAGGGATGTGGTTGCCTATGTTGATTAAGCGTTTGAACATGGCAGAGATGCAGGCAAACGGCTTGAATTTGACCGCCGAAGAATTGTACGACATCAACAACGCCTCTGTAAAAGATGCGATTGTTTCTTTAGGAGGTTTCTGTACCGGAGAGTTGATCTCTGACCAGGGGCTGATGCTTACCAACCACCACTGTGGATACGATGCGATCCGTTCGCACTCTACGGTTGAGAACGATTACTTAACGGATGGATTCTGGGCAATGACGCGCGAAGAGGAGCGCACGAACCCGGGTCTTACAGCGGCTATTTTAGTGCGCATGGAAGACGTTACGGATAAGGTCATGGCAGAATTGACCGACGAAATGACGGAAGCTGAGCGCGCTGCAAAAGCGAAAGAAGTAGGCGATGCTTTGGCGAAAGAAGCGACTGAGGGAACTGTGCACAACGCATACGTTCGCAGCTTCTTCCACAACAACGAATACTACCTGTTCGTGTTTAACACGTATAAGGATGTACGTTTGGTAGGTGCACCTCCAAGCAGTGTAGGTAAGTACGGTGGTGACACGGACAACTGGATGTGGCCACGTCACACGGGTGACTTCTCTATGTTCCGCGTATATGCAGATGCAGATGGAAACCCTTCAGACATCAGCGATAGCAATGTTCCGTTGACTCCAAAGCACCACTTGCCAGTAAGCTTGAACGGTGTAGAGGAAGGCGACTTCACGATGGTGTTCGGTTTCCCAGGTTCTACGGATCGTTTCTTGACCTCAACAGGTATCGAGCAAGCCATCAATTTGTACAACCCGACTGTGGTTGAGATTCGCGAAGAGAAATTGGCGATTATGAAAGAAGCGATGGATGCTGACGCAGCAGTGCGTATCGCTCTAGCTTCTAACTACGCTTCTACAGCGAACTACTGGAAATACTTCATCGGGCAAACCGAGCAGTTGAAGAAAAATGGCGTTAGGGCGAAGAAAGAGTCGATCGAAGAGCGCTACCTCGCTTGGGCAAATGGCGATGAGGCGCGCGCAGACTATGCCGGCGCTTTGGACCTTTTGAATGAGGCCTATGCTGCAACAGATGCAACGGTTAAGGGTCAGGTATATTTGATGGAAGCGGGTATCCGCGGTGCATCACTACCGCTCTACGCATTCCGTTTGAACCGCATGCTCGGTGCACTTGCATCTTCTGAAGATTTAGAAGGCGATAAGGCAGCAGTTTTGGCGTATGCCGATGATCATTTTGCAGAGTACCAAGCAGATGTTGACCGTAAACTAGCGGCTTCTTTGTGGTCGATGTGGATGGAGAATGTTCCTGCTGAGCAGCAGCCACAAGCGTTCCAAGAAGTACGTGACAGCCTTGCTGGCGATGTGTCTGTACTTGTAAATGATATCTACGACAACTCGATCTATGCTTCGAAAGAGGCGCTAGAGGCGTGGTTGGAAACGATGGACGCTGAAGTACTTGCTTCCGATAAAGGCGGTCAACTAGCAAACAGCTTTATCATGACCTATTTCGCTTCTCAGAACGGAAACAAGGACATCAACGAGAAGATGGAAAAAGGATACCGTTTGTTTACGGATGGTTTGCGTCAAGCAATGCCAGAGAAGACCTTCGCTCCTGATGCAAACTCTACGTTGCGCATGACTTGGGGTGTAGTAGGTTCGTACGCGCCGAAAGACGGGGTACACTACAACTACACCACTACGATCGAAGGTATCATGCAGAAGGAGGACCCTAGCAACCCTGAGTTTTTGGTACCAGCGAAACTCAAAGAGTTGTACAACGCGAAAGACTACGGTCAGTATGCAGACGACAACGGTGATTTGATCGTAAACTTCATCTCGAACAACGACATCACAGGTGGTAATTCTGGTTCGCCTGTGATTAATGGTGACGGTGAGTTGATTGGTACTGCGTTTGATGGAAACTGGGAAGCAATGTCAGGAGACATCTTCTTCGAAGACCAGTTGCAGCGTACCATCTCAGTTGACATCCGTTACACCCTATTTATCATCGACAAATATGCAGGTGCTTCACATCTGATCGATGAGATGACTGTGGTAAAAGGCAAGTCTAAAAAGAAGAAAAAGAAGAACAGAAGAAAGTAATTTCATCTAGTATTCCTTGAATATCAAGCCCCGATCAGCGTCAGTTGATCGGGGTTTTTTCATTTATGCGTTAATAATAGGTAAATACTACCCCTGAATATAAAACTGGACATACTTGAGTGTATTTGTACTTAGTTTTGGTGTCAAATTAAAAGTTTGTTATGCAACGCTTAGTCTTAGGAATCACACTTCTAGCCACACTCCTATTTTCGTGTACCCGCGAGGGCAACGGGAATGACCCGTACACGGGCGACTCGAACGTTGCTTCAGTACATGAGATAGAAGTACCGGACGGTTTCGATTATCAAATGAAGAAAGTCGTGGACTTTCCCCTCACTGTTTTCGCGACACCTTTTGAAGGAAAGGCGAAAGTGGAATTTTATACATTGACTTCTGGACAGGGCCGTCGTAGCGTAGGCTCGATGCTCGTTCTACCCGTGGATACCGTAATGGCTTCGGTGGAAGTTCCATCGGCGACCACAGGCTTGTTCGCTGAGGCTATCTTAGCATCAGGTGAAGTGGTAAAGGGGCGTGTGTCGTTAGATGCCGCCGAGCAAACACTCGTATTAGAAAGTGTTGCACCGATCACGCCGAAACAAGCGTCCATCATCCAAACGTATAAGACGACAACTCCTGGGCCAGGCTGTTCTACAGGATGTACGACGACCATCACTTCGGTTTCAGGAAATACATTAACGGTACCCGCGAATCAAGTGTACTGTGTGACCGGTGGGGTGAATGGAAAGGAGATCGAAGTAGGTTCAAACGCAGAGGTTAGAATTTGTGGCTAGTACAATAATGTGAAAGGCATAAAATTGATGTCCGGAGCAAAATTGGTCTTGAATGAAAATGCCTACGTGAAAATCAACAGCAGTGATGAGCTACAGATGAATCAGAACGCAACAATGGAATTGTACGATCAATCGGAGTTACGTACTTCGAAAGCAATCAAGGTTCTTCAGGGCAATACCATCTTGAATTACGGCACCATCACCCAGGACAATAAGAATTTTGAGATTCACCAAGGCGGTTCAGTGACGAACCATGGAACTATTGTGGTGAAAGAGTATGAATTCAAACTCACCGGGAACGGTGTACTGATCAACCATGGTACAGTCGATGTCGATAAAAAAGATTTCGAAGCCCACAACCAGAGTTCAGTTGTGAATTATGGAACGATCATCAACGATAAATCGGACGTCCAGTTAACGAGCACAGCGACCTTTGAAAACAGAGGAACGTTACAGATCAATAGGTTCGCTTCTCCGGGCGGTGACCTTGTGCTGAACAACCAGTCGGTCTTTACGAACTATTGTTCAACGACCGTCAATGATGATTTACTCATGTACAGCACCGCGAAATTTATCAATAAAAGCGCGCTTTACGTGTTGGACGATATCGAGCTCTACAATCAAAGTACGCTCGAAATGGAGGAGCAAACGATCGCTACAGTAGGAGATAATCTTAAAGTCTATGGAACCATTAGTGCGCAGGGTATTGCAAAGAGCTTAGTCAAAGTGGCGGGTACGATCGACTCGTATGCTTCTGGAGAATACAGCGGTCCTTTATCCGTGTGTTTAACGGGCGGAACAGTGAATTTTAACTGCGCAATGGTCGGCGGTTCAGTAGATACAGATTGTAGCACGTAAATTCCTACGGATGCTTGTAAAACATTAGGTAACGGTACACTCCCAGATGCGGATGGTGACGGCGTTGTAGATGCGTTAGAAGAATTCCCGAACGATGCACAGCGTGTAGCACGTGTAACGGGTGGAGTAAGTACTTTGATTGCTGAAGATCTTTGGCCGTACACCGGTGATTATGACTTCAATGATTTTGCGAAGAATTTATTCCGCTAGGTGCTCTTCTACATAGTCAAGCACCTTGGTCATTAAATGCAAACGGTCTTTACCGCGAACGTTGTGCGGGTGCATCGGGTAAGGGAAGAAATCCATCTGAATGCCTGCCTCGATGAAAGATTGTACCAAAGAGAGGTTGTGCTGCATCACAACTACATCGTCGATCGTTCCGTGGATGAGTAAGAGCTCGCCGTCAAGGTTGTTCACGTGGTTGTGCAAACGGTTGGCAGCATAGCCTTCTTCATTTTCTTCTGGACGGTCCATGTAGCGTTCGCCGTACATGACTTCGTAATACTTCCAATCGGTTACTGGTCCTCCAGCGATCCCAGCTTTAAACGTTCCTGGTTGGCGCAGCATGAGCGACGTGGTCATGAAACCGCCGTAACTCCAACCGTGAACAGCCATACGGTCACCATCCACATAGGGTAGGCTTTTCAGGTAGTCTACTCCCGCGAGCTGATCTTCCATTTCCACGGTCCCGAGCTGGCGGTGGATTTGCTGTTCGAATGCCGTTCCGCGGTGCGCAGATCCCCTGTTGTCGAGGGTAAAAACGAGGTAGCCTCGGTTGGCGAATTCGTTCATCCACAAAGGTCCTCCTGCATTCCAGCGGTGGGTAATCATCTGAGCATGCGGTCCGCCGTACACGTAAACGAGCACAGGGTATTTTTTATTCGGGTCAAAATCAAAAGGCTTGTACAAACGGGTGTAGAGTGTACTTCCATCCGGCCCTTCTATGGTGCCCAATTCCGGCTTGCGAATGTTAGTACCCTCAAAAGGATCTTCAGCTTTAAGCAACATTCGGCTTGCGGAGCCTGAATATAAATGTACTTGTTCTACGCGTGGAAGATCTACGCTTTGGTGGCTGTCAAAGAACCAAAGTCCTCCGTCTTGAATCACTGGACTGTGGTAGCCCGTCCCTGAGGTGAGTTGCTTTTGGCGGCCGCGAAGCGAAACGCTGAACAAATGCTGGTCGCGCGGGTCTGCACCCGTTGCGGTAAATAGGATGTTGCCCTTGTTGTCGTGTCCGAGGATGCCAGTGGCGACGAAGTTGTTGCGGGTTAATTGGCGTAGAAGCTTGCCCTTGGTGTTGTAGAGGTAGAGGTTCATGAAGCCGTCACGCTCGCTCATCCATACAAATGTGCTGTTGTCGATCCAGAATGCAGGATGTTCCGGCTCCGCCCACTGCTCGTCGTCTTCGCTAAACAACGTACCAATTTTAGCTCCGGTGCGGGCATCAAAGGCCACTACATCAAAGTGGTTTTGCTCGCGATTAATGATGGCAAGAGTGATGGTAGAACCGTCCGGAGACCAGCTGAGGTTCGTAAGGTACTGATCGCGCTGCTCGCCATCGGTGTCGAGATACACGGGAGCGTCCATGCCTTTGCGGTAGACACCAACTCGGGCATATTCAGAGCCTTGGCCGGCCATCGGATATTTCACTTGGTTCAGCGCCCCGGGCGTAGCGGTGATGTCCAAAAGTGGATAGTCGGTAACCTTGCTTTCATCTTTTTGATAGAACGCGATGGCGTCTCCCTCTGGCGACCAAAACAGGCCATTTGTGATGCCGAACTCACTGCGCGCGATCGCTGCACCCGCGACGATGTTTTCATCTTCGAAGGCGGTGACTTCACTGGTTGTTCCGTCGTTCCAGCCGACTTTCACGTTGTTGGCAACGGTATATGCTGCGTTTAAAGTGCTCGAATGAATGGAGACATTGCTGGCCTCTGGGTCGAGATGCGTTTTTGCCTCCAGACGTCCGCTGAGGTCGTAGGTGAAAATTTGGTGTTCACTCTGGAAGTAAAAGGTAGAGTCGTCGTGCCATTCGATCATCCAAAGTCCGCGTAGGCTGCGGTATTTCTCACCCAACTGCGCATTGATCTGCTCAGTGGTGATCGTCGGATATTCGGTATCGCCATCGGTATCTACGATGACCAATTCTTGATACCCCTTCGCATTAAAAGAGTAGGCATCCACTTCAGGAAGCCATTTAAACATCGGAGTACTCTTTGGGTAGTAGTTGCGTCCTTTTAACACAGCACTCTCTATGCTAAGCTCCGTCTGTGCCCATCCGGTCATTGCTGCAAAACACGCAGCAATAAGAAAAGCAGTTTTCTTCATTTGGGTTTATTTTGAAATGTCTGAATCTATGTTTCCATCGACCAAGCGGATGATGCGCTTGGCGTGTTGTGCGATATCTTCTTCGTGTGTAACGAGCACCACGGTGTTGCCGGCCGCTTGAATGTCGTCAAAAAGCTTCATGATCTCTACGGAAGTCTTTGAGTCCAAATTCCCCGTCGGCTCATCCGCAAGAATCAGTGCGGGTTTGTTGACCAAGGCACGTGCGACAGCAACGCGCTGGCGCTGCCCCCCTGAGAGCTGGTTCGGTCGGTGGTCCATACGGTCTGCGAGGCCTACTTGCTCTAACACTTCGGCCGCTCGAGCGAGGCGATCCTCCTTATTCATCCCGGCATAGACCAGCGGAAGGGCCACATTTTCAAGGGCCGTAGAACGGGGGAGAAGGTTAAATGTTTGAAATACAAAGCCAATCTCTTGGTTGCGAATCTCGGCCAATTCATTGTCGTTCAGCGAACTCACATCCGTACCGTTCAGTTTGTACGACCCGGCGGTAGGGGTGTCTAAGCAACCCAGCAAATTCATCAAGGTGGATTTACCCGACCCGGAAGGCCCCATCAATGCGACATACTGGTTTTTGGCAATGTCTAGATCAATGCCTTTTAAAACATGAACAGTTTGCGCGCCCAATTTAAAGTCTCGGGTAATATCGCGAAGTTGGAGGATGGCTTCAGTGGAATTCAACATAGTCGTCTAATGGAGGTTAGGAGCTCTAAAATAGCTATTCGTCTGCAAATTCGCTGAGTTCCAACCACCTCATTTCCTTTTCATCGAGTTCCGCAATGACTTCTTGCACTTCTGCGGCAGCGCGAAGGACCTCATCCGGATCTTGGTCCGTGCCTTCAAAGACGCTATTCAACGCATCACGACGTGCTTCTAATGCAGCAATCTGCTCGGGCAATTCTTCCCACTCACGCTTTTCGTTGAAGTTGAGTTTGGTTTTCGCCTTCTCCTTTTTCGTCTCTTTCTCCAAAACCAATTCCTTCGGAGCGGCCGTACTGATCGCTTCGATCCTTTTTTGATCCTCGCGCCATTCGTAGTACCTCCCATTAAAGTCCTTGATGCGGCCCCCGCCTTCAAACACAAACAAGTGATCACAGAGCTTGTCCAGGAAATAACGGTCGTGGCTCACGACCAGCAAACAACCGGGGAAGTCTTCTAAAAACTCCTCCAGGGCTTGTAAGGTCAGTATGTCCAGGTCATTTGTGGGCTCATCAAGAATCAAGAAATTGGGATTCTTCATGAGAATAGTAAGCAAAAACAGTCGGCGTTTTTCTCCACCACTCAGCGTGCTCACGTAGTTGTACTGCTGGTGCGAGTCAAACAAAAACCGCTCGCACAGTTGCGAAGCTGTCAGCTTCTGTCCTTTTTTCAGGGTGATGTATTCGCCGATCTCCTGAACGACCTCGATCACCTTGAGTTCATTCTTGTCGATGATGCCGTCCTGGGTGTAGTGTCCGAAAATGACAGTGTCCCCGGTGACAATTTTTCCTTTGTCCGGCATTTCTAGCTCCATGATCAGCTTGAGCAGCGTAGACTTCCCAGAGCCGTTCGGACCTACGATTCCTGCGCGTTCTCCTTTTTTGAAGATGTAGCTGAAGGATTCGATCAGAAGCTTATCGGGGTAGCTTTTGGCCACCTTGTGAAGCTCGAGGATTTTACCACCGAGTCGGCTGCTGTTGATCTCCAAAGCGACTTCACTATCATCGATGCGCTGCTTTGCCACTTTTTTGATGTCCTTGAAGCGGTCAATGCGGTCCTTGGACTTTCCCGTTCGCGCACTTGGCGTTTTGCGCATCCAGTCCAGTTCTTTCTTAAAGAGCTGCTTGGTCTTGTGCAGGTTTGCAGCCTCATTCGCCTCGCGCATTTCTTTTTGCTCGAGGTAGTAGCTGTAGTTACCGTCGTATTTGTAAAACTGCAGGTTTTCCAGCTCGTAGATCGTTCCACACACGCGTTCTAGGAAGTAGCGGTCGTGCGTTATCATAAGCAGGGCGCCCTTATAGCTTATGAGGTATTCTTCGAGCCATTCGATGATGTCCAGGTCCAAATGGTTGGTCGGCTCATCCATCAAAATAAGGTCGGGTTCCTCGATGAAAAGCTGTGCCATCGCGAGACGCTTGACTTCACCGCCGGAGAAATGATCCACTTTGCGGTCCATGTCCGGGAGGTTCATCTTCCCATGTATTTCTTGGATGCGTCCTTCTATCGTCCAGCCCCCGGTAATGTCTACGCGGTCCAGTGCTTTTTGCATGGCATCGGGATCTGCACCGTCGGCGAGGACTTGTTCGTAGTGCTGTAAGGCCGCTAATCCCGGGTGCTCACTTTGGTAGAGCACTTCGCGAACGGTTAAGCCGTCTTCGAAGCTGGGTTGCTGGCCGAGGTAGCGGATTTTTAAATCATTGCGAAAAACTACATCTCCGGTATCGGCTATGTCCGGGTCGAGGAGGGTGCGCATGAGGGTGGTTTTACCCGCGCCGTTTTTCGCTACGATCGCGATTTTCTCTCCTTCATGAATACCAAAGGTGATGTCCTTATACAGCGTTTTGATGCCATAGGACTTGGAGATTTTATGTACAGAGAGCAGGTTTTTTGCGTCCAAAAGTGTGTGTTTTATTCGGAATCGTTGAGTGATACGATCCAGCTTGCAATAGTAGCTAAATCTTCGTCAGCGAGCCATTCCATAGGTGCCATCGGTGGGTAATCTGGCCAATTCTCCGACTTTGGATTTTTGATCAGCGCGATCAGTTCGTCTTCCGTATATCCACGTTTTGCCACCTCTAGGTAAGAAGGTCCAACCAATTTTTTGTCGACTTTGTGGCAGCCCAGGCAGGTATTTGTTGCCAGCAGTTTTTTAACCGCTGCAGGCACTTCCACAGCATCCGATTTTTTAGCGGGTTTTTTCATGACTGGGTATTCTGGAGCCGCGGAAGTTTCGGAGCTCCCGCCTGAACAATTGGTCAGGGAAAGTGTCAAGAGTACAAAGAAAATTGCGTGATAAAAGTGTGTGCGATTCCTCATCCTGTGCGCTAATTTTGAATTCTATGATAAAGATAAACCTCAAACCCGTAGAGTGGTTGAAAATCCTCGTTTTGATTCTAGTATTTGCCGCTGGATCCACAGCCTCTTACCAGATTTTGAAGCCGAAACCACGCCTGCCCATCTTTAATCCGACGGACTTGAACCCAGCAGTGGTCGACGACGATCTCGAGCGTGTGGGAAGAGGGCACCGCATCGGAAATTTTGAGCTCACCGACCAGTGGGGCCGACCGGTGGATTCTTCCATCCTGTCAGGTAAAATCTACGTAGCGGATTTCTTTTTTACTACCTGTCCTTCCATCTGTATCGACATGGGTAAAAACTTTCAGAGGATTCAGGCCGCTTACCAGACGGAGCCGCGTGTTTCCCTAGTCAGCCATACAGTGATGCCAGAGATTGATACGGTCGAAGTGATGTACGAATACGGTCAGCGCATGGGCGCTTTACGCGACAAATGGCATTTGCTAACGGGCGAAAAAGAGGAACTCTACCGCCTGGCACGCCGCCAGTATTTTGCAGTGATGGAAGAAGGTGCCAGCTTTGATGAGCACGATTTTATTCACACTGAAAACGTCATTTTGATCGATGAGAACAAGCGAATTCGCGGATTCTACGACGGTACAGACGACGTTCAAATGGATCAGCTGATCGCGGACATTCAGGTTCTTTTAGACAACCACTAGTCCATTTTTACTTCGCTGGCTTCTTGGGTAGAGTCTCCGACTTCGATCGTCTCCGCACCTGGAGTGACACGCAAGGTTTTTTCAAGCGTGGAGTCGTTGATTCGAACGGGAGCGACAGGAACTAAACTGCTGTCCGGCAGGGAGAACAATGCGTTGAATCCGGCGTAATTGGTGTCGATGGCGGGTAAAAGGAATTGGTCCATGCCGCGACGGAAATCCCACAAACGCGCCGTGCTGTCTTGCGGATCTACCACGAGACCAGCGGTGTGTTTACCCACCACGTTGCCCAGTTCTGAGACGTAGAAACGCGCATATTTCACGTTCTCAAATAACCCCGGTCGGAATGTGCGGTAATCTTCAACCACACCGTTCGGACGGTTCTGTTCGGCGACCTTAATGCTCCCTTTTTTATAGAAGCTGAGCGGAAGTTCGTTTTCGTTGTAGCGACGTTGCAAGTCGTTTTCAGAAATTTGCGCTAAGCTATCGTATCCCGCTAAACGTTGAAGAACCACGCGATTGATCAGGTAGTTTACGTTTGCCGGCTTGTGGCTGAGCAGCGCTTCTTGCGTCTTTAGGGCAGTTTCGTACGCTTTGAAAATGCGCCATTCTAGCTCGACCTGTTGTTCTGCGGTGAGTCGCCAAAAATCTTCTCCACGTGCGAACCGGAGGAGGTTTTCTTGCACTTGCTCGCGCGCTTTGTAGTGCTTTTTACGCTCGATATTGATCACGGCAAGCATGTAAAAAGGGGTCTGCTTGTCGTAGAGTTCACTCAAGGTGAAATAGGTGTCGTAGGCATCGGCTTTACGCCCTAGTTCATACTGAATCGCGGCTTTGAAGAGCAAGTACTTTTGAAAATTTTCTCGGAATTCCAGACATTTTTCGAGATCTGCTAACGCATCATTTAATTGGCCCAATTCATAATGTGCCTCCGCTCGGAAATAATACAAATCCTCACTCTTCAAGCGCTTGCTGATCGCCAAATCGTAGTGGTTTAAGGCGTTAGCGGCCTTCGGCGGTTGTATTGCCATAAACGCCCGTCCGATCGTCATGTTGTCACGCCCACTTAGGTTCGCTCCTTTCGGTGCGTACTCTATGATCTTATCGTAGCTCTTGGTGTTCCACAAACGGGCGATGTAACTCTGAGCCATCACCTGCGTGCACAGCACGAGTAGCACCGCTACTAGACTAATCTTCTTCATCCTTCTCTTTAATTTCATCCTCAGGAAGTGCCACCGGCTGGCTCACTTCCCAGTGTGCTTTGAATTCGAATTTTTGCGGCGTCAACAAAACCTCCGCCAAGCGATTTTCTTCAAACGAAGGTCCGTCCCAAACGCCGTTTTCATTGGCATCTACGAAACCACTCATCACATAGGCACCGGGCAGCAAAGTCCGTGCAGGCAACGTCAGTGTATCTTGCGCAACGGCCATTACTTCGTTGGACATCCATCCGCTGCTGTGTTCAAACCAAACTACAATCGGCACCTGGTGCGGTGGGATTTCATAACTCACCACGGCAACTTCAGAAGTGGCCATCGTATCAAGCACGAGCTGCACAGAATCCACCGCTACTGAATCCAAAACGGGGGCTTCGAACGGTGCCGCTACAAATGGAATCCGCACGGGCACGCTGTCCAAACGCGTGATTTGATGCTTTGAAAATCCAAACGGCTCAGTGGTGTCCCAGCTGCCGTTAAAATTTACGTCTTCGAAAGCGAGTATATGAAAGGTGTCTACCGGCAAATAGGTGAATGAAAATCCGCCGTCCTTGTTGGGTGAAGTCTTGAATAGGGCGTTCAGGATGCTGTCTGTTTGCACATCGATCAGCGCTACGGTCAGCTTTTCATGGAGTGCCGCGGGGGCCCCGGTGATTTGTCCATCTATTCGAAGGCTGTCGATGTAATCTCCGGTGCTCCATACAAACTGCAAATGCTTGTACGGGTTGCGTTCGTTGAGGTCTTGAACGGCATCGCCCAGATCTATGCGGTAGGTGGTGTTTGGTTCAAGCTCCTGCGATTTCGACCAGCTCAGCTCAAGGCGTTTCCCTTGTGCTTCAAAAGCCAATTCTTCCAACTCCGGTGTACTTTTCATGGCCCCTCGAAGTTTCGGAGCTTCGATATATTCGTCAAAGACCACCACAGCCTTGTTGCCGCTAAAGTTCAATGCTCCCATCGCTGGAACCATTTCTTGAATCACCGGAGGTTGCTCGTCCTTTGCACCGCCTTGCGGCTGGCTCTGAACGGCGCAGCCCAGTAGTGCTAAAAAGGCGATAAAACGAATGGAGTATTGCATGACTCAAAGTTGAGGATTTCTAGCCATTTGGTGAATACCACGAAAGAACCAAGTTCGAATACTTATCAAAACCCTCATTTACTTGGTCTAAGGCCTACTTTAAACCCTTTTTCATCTCTAGTGCACACAATATTCTGTACTTTAGACTGTACATAAATTTACTAGTGTGAAAAAACTTCTACTCTCCCTCGTCTTGGCGTGTTCTGCTTTCGCCGTTCAAGCACAGACGTATTGTACACCCGTTTACTCCACAGGGTGTGCCGTCGGTGATGATATCGATGACGTATTTATCGGAACTTTTCAGGACACAAACACGGGTTGTTCTGCCAACCATTATCAGGTCTCCACGGGGGATACAGTAGACATCTCAAGAGGTGCGTTCACTACGGTCCAATTCACCTCAAATTATTCTACGCAATACTTTGCCATCTGGGTGGACTTTAACGAGGACGGTGACTTTGACGATGCAAACGAGTTTTTGTGGTCTTCCGCAAATAATAATTGGTCCGCAAGCGACAGTATTTTGGTCCCGCCTACTGCGGCACTAGGTACGTACAGAATGCGCATCCGTTCGAGCTTTTCTGCTACGATCCAGTCCACTGAAAGCTGTTTAAGCCTTTCCTATGGTGAGGTGCACGACTATACGGCGAGAGTCGTAGACGCTCCGGGTTGTTCCCTTCCGTACTTCTCTGGTATTAGTGCAACGGATAGCTCAGTAACGCTGGATTGGCTTTCAAACGACACGAATTTTGTGATCGAATACGGTGCGCCAGGCTTTACCGTAGGACAAGGAACTGTAGTGTACGCAAGTACTACGACACTTACTGCTGGAAACCTCTCGCCGAACACGGCCTATGAATTTTACATCCAGACCAACTGTTCTGGTACAGGTAATGGCTACAGTGCAAACGTAGGCCCGTACTACATCAAAACGTTGTGTGTACCTGCCTCTACGCCCTTGTTTGAAGGTTTCGAGAACGACTCTTTGGGCAGCTTTAGCAATCCAAACGCGCCATCGTGCTGGTTCTACACTGAAGATGCAGGTGCTTTCGGATACGGTTATTTGAACGGCGGTTCTACTTGGGCCCTTTCTCCTAAGAATGGAAACCAATTGTACTACCTCTACAACTCTTCGGATTCGCTTCGTGAGATCCTCGTCAGTCCTGCCATCATAGGTCTCGACAGTGGGGTTAAGCAGATTGAATTTTATGCCGGTGCGACCACAGGTGCAACGGCTGAGGTCCTTGTAGGTACGATGAGTGATCCAAACGACGCGAGCACTTTTGAAGTGATTGACTCTGTGACGATCACTGGCGGTTCAAATTGGAACAAATACACTTCGTACATATACGCAGCTGCGGGTTACAATATGAGCGACATGCACATTGCCATCGCTTCTTCCAGCACGAACACCTTTACAGCAGTCTACCTCGACGATATTTCGATCGATAACGGACCTCAATGTTTACCTCCTACTGCGCTCAGCACCGGAACGATAGGTATTGACTCTGCAGAAATCATCTTTAATTCGACCGGTATCGCGAGCTATTTAGAGTACGGCCTACCGGATTTATTCCTGCCTTCAACCAGGGAACAGGAACGCTGGTAACGGTAAGCGGCTCACCAGCTTGGTTGACCGGCTTAGATTCCAACGCTGCTTACGATGTTTATGTCTACCAGATGTGTGCGGACAGCACGATCAGTACGGCCTTCGGTCCAGTCACTTTCACAACGCTTTCTTGTGCGCCCAACCTCATGTGTTCGCTAGACTTAGAGCTCGTAGATTCTTTCGGTGACGGATGGAACGGAGCGGAAGTTCAGGTATTAAACGCTTCAGGAAACATCATCTACACCTTCGGTTCCAACTTTACAACGGGCAGCTCCTATACTGAACCTATGATGCTTTGTTCTGGAGGCACGTACTCCGTTGTAGTTTCTAGTCCAGGTAGCTATGCGTACGAGATTGGGGTAAACGTATTGAAGGGCGGCTCAGTCATCGCTTCCTATGCTCCAAGCACGAGCACAGCAACAGGTACAGTTATGGCCTCTTTTGTAACGAGCTGTAATACGCTTTGTCCAGATCCTTCGGACCTTGTCATCACGCCTTCCTTGAACAGCGCTTCGGCAACGTTCATGACGAACGGAAATACGGGCACCTTTGACTATGCATGGGGCCCAGCAGGATGGAGTCAAGGTACCGGTGCTGTTGCCACAGGTACCGGGAATACCACCACGAACGGAATGACCATCTTAGGCTTAACTCCTGGCATGTGTTACGACGTGATCGTGATTGCAAACTGTGGAGCTAATGGTGTTTCTGACACTTTGGGTCCAGTAAATTTCTGTACGCCTTTATGTGATCCGGCTTCGCAGTGTACCTACACGGCCATTCTTGAAGATTCCTTCGGTGACGGCTGGAACGGCGCTTCGATGACCTATAGCGTGAACGGTGTACCGAGCGGAACGTTCTACACCTTTGCGAACGGTTCGTACGATACTGTATCTATTACTGTGTGTAGCGGTTCTTTCGTAGAATTCTTTAGCGGTGCAGCGGGTTCATATCCGTCAGAAGTGAGCTACACGGTCGCTTCAGATTACAGCGGCTCTACCGTAGCTTCGGTATCTTTAGGAAACTTCACGGCGGCACAATCTGCAGGTTCAGATTTGGCCAATTGTATCTCAACCGTCTGTGCTGTTCCAACCGGACTTGCCGTAACCTCTGCAATAGGGTCCACGGCAAATGTTGGATGGGTAGGTACCGCAAATAACTTCGTTTACAAGTACCAAGAGCAAGGCACAAGCGTTATGGCGAGCGGTACGACCACTTCGGCCTCCGTAAATCTCACAGGTTTAGCGTTCTCAACCGGCTATGACTTCTGGGTGGCTCAAGTTTGTTCTGCAGGCGATACTTCTGCCTACAACTACTTTGCCTTCACTTCAGATTCATGTGCATCGATAGCTCCAGGGACACCGACGTCGTCAGTAACGAACGTAACTTCTAACTACGCTGAGGTAAACTTTGACTGGGCTTCGGCTTCGAACTACACGAGCTACGCACTGAACTTTGGCGACGGTAACTCTACTTCAGGTTCAGGAACTTCGGCAGTGCACCAGTATGCAAGTAACGGTACGTTTAATGCGGTCTTGACCTTTTACGGTGATTGTGACACCATCAGCCAGTCGATCACGGTTTCTGTGGCGGGAATTGGTTTGGAAGAACACATCGGACTCAACGCATTGACCTTGTATCCGAACCCGACTTCAGGTCTCATCACGATCGACGCAACGGTGGACAGAGCGACCACTCTGCACGTTCGCGTTTTGAACTACGTGGGAAGTGTACTCTTCGAAGAAGACCTTCAGGTAACTTCAGGCCGCTTAGCGACGACGTACGATTTGAGCGCACAAGCGAGCGGAGCCTACCTCATCGAGATTCAAACCGAGCGTGGCATGATCCAAAAATCAGTGATTGTTCGTCACTAGATTTCTAAGGCGAGAGCATGCAAAAGAACGGGTACTGTGCCCAATTCTTTTTTAAGCGCCTCCCCCGCATGAAGCATGGATGATCCGGTCGTTACCGTGTCGTCCACTACAATCACAAGCGCATCCTTCGGGATGCGCTTTTTTTGTGCCTCATTCACGCGAAAAGCCGCGGCCGTATTGCTCCACCGCTCAAAAGGACCGAAGTTGATTTGACTTTTTCGGTGGCCGCTTTTTTGCAAGACGGGCAGCACCTGTGCTTGAAGGCCATAGTTGTGCAGTCCCTGAGCGCACCCCAAGGCGAGTTCCGCGCTCTGGTTGTAGCCACGCTTGAGTTTTCGGCGGCTGTGAATAGGCATCGGGCACAGCACGATGTTGCGAGTCTGGAGGCCGTTTTTCCGCCAATAGGTGATAAGATCTGGGGCGATGATGCGTTCTCCTAGGGTACGTGCCAGCGTAGGGTTGCTGCCATATTTTAAGCTGTAGCAGAGCGTTTGTACGGGTTCGGTGAAGAAGAGTGAAGCCTGGAAATGGCTGTGAATAGTAGTGCCTATGCGGACTAATTTTTCCTTATCGAGTGCGGACAAGCGGGGCAGGGAAGCAAGACAGAATTGGCACAAGCTTTGCTCTAAGGGACCGAGAAGTCCATTGCAATGAAAGCAACGCGCCGGAAAAAAGGGACGTGTTAAAAAACTTAAGGTGCGGGCATTCATTATTTACAGCGATTAAGGTAGTTTCGTTATACATTAAGTTAAACCAGAAGGTTATGGGAGCTGAAGAGAAAAAAGGAAAATTTGGAATCGTAGTAGCAGTCTTGGCGATCGGAGTCATTGCATTAGGCGTATTGCTCTATTTGCGCAGTGAAGCGAACCATGAATTGGAAATGGAAAAGCAGTCTTTGACGATCGAATTGTCGGGGATGAAAGAGGATCTCTTGTTGCAAGTCGGCGAGAACGATAGTCTCAATGCCTACATTCAATATGAAACGACACGTTTGAGCAGTGTGATTGATAGCATCAACGCCATCAATGTTCAAAACAAAAAGTCATTAACAAATTACCGCTACCGCCTTAGCTCGATGAAGAAGCAAAATGCGGAATTGGTCGCACGTTTGGACAGTTCTAACGAGGCCTACACGATGTTGAAGCTACGTGAGCAAGCCGTTGCAGACAGCTTGAATGCTGCGATGGATGCGAATGCCAACCTCTCAGGGCAAAACAATGCGTTGAGTGCTACGGTAGAAAAAGGGGAGCGTTTGGTGATCGCAACGGCCACGACTCAAGCGGTGCGCGTAACGGCTTCAGGAAAAGAACGCAAAACGCGCCGTGCGAAGCGTACGAACCGCATCAACGCTTGTTTGACGCTTGCGAAGAATAGAATTGCACCTGCAGGGACCCGTACATTGTATGTGAAAATCATCGACCCGAACGGCAAGCCAGTAGACGCTCCTGAAGCGAATATGGCCGTTGTCGGTGGAGAGCGCAGTGGATATAATGGCGAAGCTCAGGTAGATTTCCAAGGTGAGGCAGTTGAGGTGTGTGTTGCTGCAAATAGAGCAGTGGATGCGCCGGTTGAATTGGCCGCAGGTATTTACACGATCGCAGTTTACACGGATGCGTATCTCGTCGGTACTGCCGCATTAGAATTAAAATAAACCATGAAAAAGCTACTCATTATTGCCCTAGCGGGTTTTCTAGGAACCTCTTGTGTGAGCACAAAAGTGCACAAGACGTTGCAGGAGAAATACGACCTACTAGCGAATGAAAGCGACCAGCTTCGTCAGAAAAACGAAGCACGGATTGCTGATAATTCAGAGTTGCAGCGTACCCTCTCCGAGGCGCGTCAAGAAGTATCTGTCTTGACCCAGGACACCACTGTGAAGTTTGATAAGATGCGCGCGTTGCAAACGAAATACGACCGCTTGTCGAAGCAGTACGACTATTTGCTGGACAACAACAACTCGCTGATCGCGGCGAGCGCTAGAGAAAATAAGACCTTGATGGATCAGCTCTCGACCATGCAGAGCAGGTTGCAAGCGAAAGAAGACAGCTTGAACACGGAGCGTAGAATGCTCGAACGTGGGCAGCGCCGCGTGGATGAGCTCGAAGGCATCATTCGCCGTAAGGATAGCACTGTGGCGTTTGTACGTCAGAAAGTAGCCGATGCATTGCTTGGTTTTAACGGCAAAGGACTGACGGTGAACATGCGCGATGGAAAGGTATATGTGAGCTTAGAGAACAGTTTACTTTTTGCGCCGGGTTCGTGGAATGTGGCAGCAAACGGGCAGGTGGCCTTGGAGAACTTGGCAAAAGTATTGGCCGATAATGAGGACATCAGTGTGCTTGTTGAAGGACATACGGATAATGATCCGTACCGCGGTCAAGGTCAGGTTAAAGACAACTGGGATCTGAGTGTATTGCGCGCGACGAACGTGGTCAAGATTTTAACTGGGAGTTCGGGGTTGTCGCCAGAGCGTATTACTGCCGCAGGTCGCGGAGAGTTTGTGCCTTTGGTTGCGAACGACTCACCGGAGAATAAGGCCGTGAACCGTCGTACGGAGATCATTTTGACACCGGACTTGACAGAATTGGCCAACCTACTGGAAGGCGAAAAATAAAGAAGCGTTAGAATTGAGCTTGAACGAGCTCTTCAATCCTTTTAAGGCCCACTATGGCGATGTCGTAGTGGGCTTTTTCTACGGCATGATGTCCACTAACATAAATGCGTTTAAATCCGAGCTTCTCTGCTTCACGAATGCGCTGCTCGACCTTGGTCACAGGACGAATTTCTCCTGTAAGTCCTACTTCAGCTGCGAAGCATACTTTGCCATGGATCGGTTCGTCTGCATTTGAGCTTAGGATGGCCGCAATCACTGCTAAATCTAGAGCCGGATCGTCCACGCGTAAGCCACCGGTGATGTTTAAGAAGACGTCTTTCTGTCCCAGTCTAAAGCCACAACGCTTTTCTAAAACAGCCAATAGCATATTCAGGCGGCGCGTGTCAAAACCAGTCGTTGAACGCTGAGGTGTTCCGTACACTGCCGTAGAACACAATGCTTGAAGTTCAAGAAGCATCGGACGGACGCCTTCGAGCATCACTGCCACTGCGTTCCCGCTTAACCCTTCGTGCTGTTTGGTAAGAAGTAAATCGCTCGGATTCGCTACACCCTTCAAGCCTTGCTGCTCCATGGTATAGATACCGATCTCATGGGTGGAGCCGAACCTGTTTTTATGCGCTCTTAGTATGCGGTACAATAGATTAGGGTCGCCTTCGAACTGCAGAACAACATCCACCATGTGCTCGAGGATTTTAGGTCCTGCGATGCTGCCTTCTTTATTGATATGTCCAATCAAAAGGACGGGTACCCCAGTTTCTTTTGCGTAACGGATGAAGCTTGCAGCGCTCTCACGAATCTGAGCAACAGAGCCGGGGGTACTTTCCACGTGCGGTACGTGAAGGGTTTGAATAGAATCTACAATGACTAGATTCGGCTTCATCTGCTTGAGGTGGTTGAAGACCACTTCGGTTTTGGTCTCACTCAGCAAGAAAAGTTCGCTTTGTGCTGGACCGATACGTTCGCCTCTTAGTTTGATCTGCGATGGACTTTCCTCTCCAGAAATGTAGGCTACAGTTCCGCTGAATTCTAAGGCCATCTGCAAGAGGAGGGTGCTCTTTCCGATCCCTGGTTCCCCGCCTAAAAGCACCACAGATCCAGGAACGATTCCGCCACCTAGAACGCGAGAAAATTCTTCGTCTCGGATGGGGTAGCGTTGTATGGTTTGCTGCACGACTTCTTGGATGCGAACGGGCTTAGATGCTCCAGCTTCGCCGCTCCAGGCACGCGGATCAGGTTTGGTTTTCGTCTGTACTTCTTCTGCTAGCGTATTCCACTCCTTACATCCTTGACACTGGCCCATCCACTTCGAATGTTCCGTCGCACATGAGGTACAGGTGAAGATGTTTTTACTTTTCGCCATGGCCGTTATTTGTTTCGAGCAAGGTATAAATAGATCATTCCGATGGCACCTGTAACGATGAACATTAAGCTCTGTCCGCTATGAATGATCGTTGCGAATGCCGTGCCCAATTCTGGTGTATAGTCCAACACCGTCAGCGCTTTGGATACCAAATAGTGATACGCGCCAATTCCTCCCGGAACCGGAATCACAAACCCGAGCGCTGCTGCTACACTAATGTAAAATGCCGCACCCACGCCTAAATCACTAAGTCCATCTACGATCTGGAACCCAACCACGATAGTGCCGACGTAACACGTCCAGATGCCTAAGCTGTAAAGCCAAAACAGCCATTTATGTTTCACCTTGCGTACACTCTTGAGACCTTCGAGCAAGCCTTCGACCAGTGCTGATATTTTCTGAACGAACGCCCACTGTTTCCAGATTTTTCGTGTGGCATATACCGCTGCTATTCCCGCCAATGATAAAGCGCCATAGGTCAAGAAAAAGGCGGTGTCAAAGTTGGGCAAAGCGGCCCCACTTTGGGTTAAAAACGCAGCTAGGTCATCTGCCTGAAGGACAATAGTTACAGCCACCACTACGCCAAACATCAGCGTATCGATGAGTCGTTCTAAGACCACGGTTCCGAACAATTTATCGAAAGGAACATCGTCGGTTTTGTTCAATGCCGTACACCGCGCCACTTCACCGACGCGCGGGGTGACCAGATTAACGAGGTAAGATAATGAAACTGCGGCAATCGCGCGAGGAAGCGCAACTTCATAGCCGAGTGATTTTAACAATTGGACCCAGCGGGCGCTTCGGAGAATGATGGCAAAAAAGCCAATTCCCAAAGCTAAAGCCAAACCGCCCTGATCTACGCTTTGAATGTTGCTCCAAAGCTCAGTAGGGTTGACGTTTTTAAAGGTGAAGTAGAGCAAGAGTGTTCCGATACCCAAAAAGAGCACATACTGCAGCGCTTTTTTGGTTCCCGTTTTCACTATTTCAGCAAGTTTGTTTCTTCGTTCGGGAAGACGATTTTTGGCTGAAGCTGAGCTGCTTCTTCCGGCGTCACTTGCGCGTAGGCAATAATGATGATTACATCACCTCGTTGCACACGGCGTGCAGCAGGTCCGTTAAGGATCACTTCTCCTTTGCCGGGTGTTCCGGAAATGGTGTAGGTGTCAAAACGCTCACCATTGTTGATGTTTACGATATATACGCGCTCTCCCGGAACAATACCGGAGGCGGCCATAAGCTCATCGTCTAGGGTGATAGAACCCACATAATCCAAGTCAGCTCCAGTGACTTTGACGCGATGAATTTTACTTTTTACAACCTCTATTTGCATGTCGCAAAAGTAGCTTAAAAAAGAGGATAGTTGTCTATTAATCGGACTTTTCCGCATTGAACCGCCACAAAAATTCGGGCCTGTTGTGAGCGGTCGACAAGATCAAGCGGCGTTAGCGTATGTGCATCGGCCACCACTAAATATTCCGTGTGCAAACTAGGCACTCTATCGAGCTGTTCACGCAGGGATTTCAAGGAAGATTCCAGCGGTTGCTGTGCCCAATTTCCCTTTTTAATCCACTCCCCGATAAGCACATTGATCCGGCCGGCATCCGCACGCTGGGAGGCATCGAGACGTAAATTTCGGCTGCTTTTGGCCAAGCCGTCTTCCTCGCGCACGGTGGCAACGGGTTGGATCTGAACGGGCCATGATTCGTGTGCCACGACAAAGCGTATGATGGCCAGCTGCTGGTAGTCTTTCTCTCCAAAAAAGGCAACATCAGGTGCGATCATCTCAAAGAACCGAGTCACTACGGTGGCCATACCCTCGAAATGTCCTGGGCGTCCGGCGCCTTCCATGAATTGGCCCAAAGTGCCAAAGTCAAATGATCGAGAAACCGGTCCGTTGGGATAGATATCCGCCTCAGTCGGTAGGTAGACCGCATCCACTTTGAGCCCGCGCAAAGCGTCTAAATCTGCGGTCAAAGTAGAAGGATAATTCTCCAAATCCTCTGCATTATTAAACTGCGTCGGGTTCACATAAATACTGACCAGAGTACGGTCACATTCTGCCTGTGAAGTTTCCACTAATGCGAAGTGACCGGAGTGCAGCGCTCCCATAGTAGGCACAAAACCAAGGCGCTGCTGTTCGTTCTCCTGCTTCCACAGGTCCAATTCTGAAATGGATCTTAAAACCTTCATAAAATTTCTCAAAGGGCTTCAAAACTAGGCTATTCTTTGATAGCAAGGGTATAAAATCGTATCTTTGCAACTTATTAAACACACACTATTCCTCTATGGAAAGCAAGAGAGTTTTATTCATCTCACAGGAAATCCATCCGTACTTACCTGAAAACACCATTTCTAGTTCAACGTTAGCCTTGGCTAAAAAAACGAACGACAGTGGCCATCAGGTACGTGTTTTTATGCCGCGTTTCGGCGTTATTAACGAGCGTAGACACCAGCTTCATGAGGTGATCCGTCTTAGCGGAATGAACGTTGTGATTAATGATATGGACATGCCGCTTATCATCAAAGTGGCTTCCGTTCCAGGTGCACGCATGCAGGTATATTTCATCGATAATGAGGAATATTTCAAGCGTAAATTCACCTATACGGATGCGGATGGCGCCTTGTTCGAGGATAACGACGAGCGTACATTATTCTTCTCAAAAGGTGCGATCGATACCGTAGAAAAATTGGGTTGGAAACCTGACGTGATTCACGTTCACGGTTGGATGTCTGCTTTGGTACCGATGTATTTGAAGTTGTTCCAGAATGAAAATCCTATTTTCAAGGATGCGAAAATTGTATTCTCAGCGTACGATAATGGTTTTGAAGGACCATTGGGTCCAAAATTGAAGGCCGGTCTAGAGTTTGATGAAGTAGAAGAAGCGCATACTGCAGGGTTGGAAGCGCCGACTTGTGAGGACCTTCAAAAATTGGCAGCAAAATATTCAGATATCGTCATTTTAGGTGAGGAGAATACCGAGCACGTTGCACAGTATTGCGAGGAGAACAATATTCCTGTGGTGGATGGCAAGAACTTTGCAGAAAGGCCTGAAGAAGCCATCAAGATTTATGAATCACTTCTTGCAACTACCGACGTTGAATAAACTAAGTCATTACCTCGCCGCTGCCGTTTTTGTACTTGCCGCATTTTCTTCTTGTGAGAAAAGCAATGGTACTATCGGTGCTGGGAAATTCACAAACGATCGTCCTGAATTGGGTGAGAAACTTACGTTCCCTGTGGTCAGCTACACCATTCCTTGGGACAGTGTTTCGACCAAGAGTCCAGCAAAAGTTGTTTTAGGGAATCTAGAAGATCCGATCTTCGGCCGCACGCAAAGTGCCTTTGCAACACGATTTTTATTGTCGAAAACCAGCCCTGACTTCGGTGAAGGTACCGTTTGTGACTCCGTGAAGTTGCGTTTGGCCTACAGCGGTTACTATGGAATCCCTGGAGATGAGATCCACGTTCAGGTCAAGGCACTTACCGAAGCGCTGATCGATACGGCGAATTATTACTCTAACCACCAGACACCACTAGGTGCTGTAGTTGCTGACACGGTAGTCGCTTTAGACCCGTTTGCACGCTTGTTCAACGGTGTAGATTCTTTGGTTGGATACCTGTCGTTTGATATGGATCCTTCTTATTTCCAGTCGATTTTATTCGACCCATCGATGGCCGGTGCAGATTTCTTGGCCGACAATGAGAGTTTCGTGGAAGAAGTTCCCGGTTTGCATTTTAGCGACATCGGTTCAGGTTCAGAAATAGCGGGTTACTTTAACTTGAGCAATCCAGGTTCGATGATCGAATTGTACTACCACACTGGGGAAGAGGATACCGTACCGAAAGTATTCAACCTGACGTTTGGACAAAACTTTGGCGATCCTGTAGGTAGCTACAACAGCTACAACCACGACCACACTTCATCACAATTCGACCTGGATATGATGGATACCGTGAATGGTGAGGTACTGACCTATGTTCAGGGTGGAAGCGGTGCAAGAACCGTTTTGTTTTTCCCAGGCTTAGATACACTTATCGGTAAAGACTACAGCATCAACCGTGCGACACTTACCGCAGATGTATTGCAGGGCACTGTAGGTCCGTATACGTTACCGAGCAGTCTTTTGCTTTTGCAAGATCTCGACACTACCCAGCAACTGGTTCGTGATTATTCATCTTCGGTAAATGCCACAGGTGGAACAGTAGTGCGCGCAGACATCCGTGAATACAGATACCGTTTTAACGTTACACGTACCGTGCATGACTTTGTGAACGAACGTGGTGAAGTGCTTCCGCTTATGCTCATCCCTTCATCATCGAGCGGGAATTTACACCGTGCAGTACTAGGCGGCGGTATGCACCCAAGCATTCCTATGGAATTTAATGTCTACTACACGAAATCTGAGTAAGCATAGTCTTACCTTAGGATAGAGAAACAACCAAACCAAACCAACCAAACTTAACACCTTATCTTATGTGTGGAATTGTAGGATACATCGGCGACCGTAAAGCGTTTCCGATCCTTGTTAATGGACTTAAGCGCCTTGAATACCGCGGGTATGATAGCTCCGGCGTTGCACTCGCTCAAAATGGAACGATCGCCCTTTATAAAAAGCAAGGGATGGTAAAAGAGATGGAGGCGCACGCCGCGTCGCATGACGTCTCTGGATCGACCGGGATTGCACACACCCGCTGGGCAACCCACGGTCAGCCTTCGGACTATAACGCACATCCGCACATTTCGAACAACGGGAACCTAGTCCTCGTTCACAACGGGATTATCGAAAACTATCAAGCACTGAAGGAGTTGCTTATCGAGAAAGGATATGCTTTTCACAGTGAGACCGATACCGAAGTACTTGTAAACTTCATTCAGTACGTACAGACCGAAGAGAAATGCGCATTGAGAAAAGCCGTTCGCCTAGCTTTGACTCAGGTGATCGGTGCTTACGCCATTTGTATTTGCGACAAAGACGCTCCTGAAGAAATCGTTGTTGCAAAGCTCGGCTCACCACTAGTGATCGGCTTAGGAAAGGATGAGAAGTTCATCGGCTCCGATGCAACTCCGTTCTTGGAATATACGAAAGATGCCATCTATCTTGAAGATGGTGAAATGGCTTCCGTTTCAGCCGGTGGAGACCTAGATATCCGTTTGATCGAGAGTGATCAAACGGTAGATGCAAAAATCCACCAGTTGCAGATGGATCTCGAAAGCATCGAGAAAGGCGGTTATGACTACTTCATGATGAAGGAGATCTACGAGCAGCCTCGTGCGATCTATGACACGTTCCGTGGCCGATTATTGCCAGAGCAAGGCATGATTAAAATGTCAGGATTGGAAGAATATGCAGATCGTTTCCGCAATGCGGATCGAATCATCATTACTGCATGTGGAACCTCATGGCACAGTGCACTAGTCGCGGAATACCTCTTTGAAGAGTTTGCGCGCGTACCGGTAGAAGTAGAATACGGTTCTGAATTCCGTTACCGCAACCCGATCATTCGTAAAAATGATGTGGTGATTGCCATCTCACAAAGTGGTGAAACAGCCGATACGCTGGCAGCCATCAAAATGGCTAAAGCGGCAGGTGCTATGGTTTTTGGGATATGTAATGTTCCAGGTTCTACCATTGCACGTGAAACGCATGCAGGTGCCTACACTCATGCCGGACCTGAGATTGGTGTGGCCTCAACGAAGGCGTTTACCTCTCAAGTAACGGTGTTGACGATGATGGCCCTAGAATTGGGTAAGATTCGTGGCGAATTCTCCACTTCAGAATACCGCGCCCTGCTAAACGAGTTGAGCGTTATTCCGAAGAAAGTAGAAGAAACCTTGGAATCTATCGACTTGATCGAAGAAATCTCAGCCTTGTATAAAGATGCAACCAACTGTTTGTATTTAGGTCGCGGGGTGAATTTCCCGATCGCGCTCGAAGGTGCATTAAAGCTCAAAGAGATTTCCTACATCCACGCGGAAGGTTATCCTGCTGCAGAAATGAAGCACGGACCGATCGCACTGATCGACGAGAACATGCCAGTGATTGTAGTTGCACCTAATAACGGACACTACGAGAAACTTGTCAGTAACGTACAAGAGGTCAAAGCGCGTAGCGGTAAAGTCATCGCTATCGTGACCAAAGGAGATACCGAGATTCTGCAAAGTGCGGACCACGTGATCGAAATTCCAGAAACCTTGGAAGCATTGACACCGCTTTTAACAGTGATACCACTACAGCTTTTGAGCTACTTTATCGCCGTGATGCGCGGTTGTGATGTGGATCGTCCGCGTAACCTAGCGAAGTCTGTGACGGTGGAGTAGTAATACAAAATCAAAATTCTTACCCCCGATTTTACACAATAACTTTCTCATTATCAGTAATTACAACTCACCTTTGGAGGAGTGTATATTCTGATTATCAAGTCTATTTGTATACCCAGATTAAGACTTTAAAGGAGTGTAATCTTACCCCTCTAGGGTATACTCATAAATATGGGAGGGGACTTTATTCTCTGACTAAAAAAATAGACTTCGATATGAAAAAGGGTGACTTGTTACGGTCACCCTTTCTTTTTGTTCGATGTCCTTATAAATGGTATACCCACCCTCGAGGTTAACCCAAAGACCATCTTCGTGGGATACGGTTTATTTATAAAGGGTGCCACTTTTCTCTCCTCTACATCCATTAAGAGTCCAAGTCTCAGTAAAATTTAATTCACCTCCATTGGTTATTATAATTTCTACTTGATAAGACTCACCATTACAATTTTTATCGTAGTTTAATATTCCACTCGGAGGAATAAATAACACACTTCCATCACATTTAAAAATAGCACCATTAGTATGGTATCCCATTTCTGGGTTTGGAATTATTTCAAAGGTAACTTGAATATTAGAAGTCCCGTTAATCGAGGGGTCGCAATTTGAAAAAGTAGTCGAGAGTTGTCCACTATAATTCCCGGATAAATCTACAGGTACAGGAGTTGTTTCACATGAGGTCGTGAATAGTCCAACGACCATCATTAGGGATAAAAATGTATTTTTCATAAGTAAGAATCAAATTATTTACCTAATGTATATCTAATTTGTGAAATTCTCACTTCCTTTTGGACTCAACCTACTCCACCAGTCAGTTTTGTTTTCGAGTTGTTCCCCTTTCATATCAATATGGTCTTTAAGATAAAAGTAAGGAGTCAAATGGGAAGAAACTTCGGAAATCACAAGAAGGACGAATTCAATCAAGAAGTCAATTCGTGAATTTGAAGTAAGAATTCAAAAGACAGAAGAGGAATTGGTTCAGGTT
>Ga0209136_1000139_pt1 | contig 54392 bp, 79 predicted proteins | sample SaaInl0LU_22_DNA_FD_184640 | JGI IMG/M metagenome (GOLD analysis project Ga0209136, IMG submission 184640) | Marine microbial communities from expanding oxygen minimum zones in the Saanich Inlet - ESP_90LU_22_DNA (SPAdes) (version 2) | ecosystem: Environmental > Aquatic > Marine > Intertidal... | reverse complement strand
GAATGCCTTGGTCACATAATTCTTTTTCGTCACACCCATTATAATCTCTTGAAACATTTGTGTAGTCCTACTAATATCTTTTGATTGAATTCCAAACATATCCGAAATTTCTTTGGTCGTTCTAGACACTTTTGCGAGACGACACGCATACAAAACGCAGTTCGCCTTGATGCCCAACCTCACCGCACCCCGGGTAAGTTTTCCTTCATTGAATTTTCGATACATCATTTTCGCATCTTTCAGTACCGTGTCCGGAAGTGTGTGACACGCTTCATCAATATCCTTGTACGCATGAAACAGTGAACGATCTCTATGATTCATAGACATGTGAAAATTGATTTTAGCCATGCGTTTATTTTCGTAAGTTGAGGATCGTTGTGTAGAAATCACCGTCCCCTTTCCCCAGTTTTGAGAAAAGAGTTCAGGGTTTGCGTTTGGGTTCCCGCATCGAGAGGGATCATTTATCTTTCCATCATCAGAGACGCCACTTGTCCATTCCGCACTCTCATCGATAAAACGATCTTCGACGAGACCACACTCTGAACACGTGGGTAACCCTTCACGGGAATACACCTTTACCCCCGAGCACTCATGACAAAAATTTATATTTACCGGCTTTTCTTCATTTTCACGTGTATTTTGTAATAAACAGTCTATGTCAGACCATATAGCAGCCAGCATCTTGGTAGAAGTACTGACGCTTTTTTTAAGAAATAAATCACGCAGGGTCACTTAGGCGCCTGACACGAGTTTCTATGAGATCAATAGTTTCTTTGAAACTCTTTCCACCTGAAGTTTTTGGCTCCCATTCATTCCATTCTTTATCGATGGCTTCATGCCCCGGGGGTAATGGAATATCTTGTCCCACAATTTCACTATCAGAGACGACAAACCCCTCGAGGTCAGATTCGTCATCGGCACCTTCGTCGTACAAGTCACTGTCGCTATCTTCGACATCGATTTCACTGTACATGACAAATCTGTTCTCTCCGAGGGATTTCATCTCCAAATCCATAAACGTTGTTCCACTTGGGTAGTGTTCCATCACACTTTCGAATGGTGCGGGTGAATATGTCTCGGTCTCAAGTTCGTATACACATGCACTCTTGTAAAAAAGTTCAGTGGGGTTGAGATATCTCAGGCCGAGGGTGTTACCAGTGTTCATTGCGACAATGCCGTACATTTCGTCTTCTACACCGTCTTCGTTTACTAATACTTTGACTATATCGTCTTGGTTTATTTCTGAGGGCACAATCATGCTTAGAGTTTTCGCTCAAAATAAATTCAGGGATAATATCACAGATGAAAGTTAGTATTTATTCGAAGGAAGGATGTCAGTATTGCGACCACGCAGTCACCCTATGTGAATCGGAGGGTCTCGAATACGAAAAAATCATGGTGGACAAAGAAGAACTCAAGAAAGCTTGTGGTCCAGGGGCGGCAACCTACCCTCAAATAACTATTGATGGACGTCATGTCGGAGACTACTTTGAATTTCAAGAATACATAGAAGATGAATACGAACCAATTCTCGCCCCTACCCTAAACAGATTTACCGTCTTCCCCCTGAAGTACCCCGAACTCTGGGAACTCTATAAGAAGGCTCAAATGTCCAATTGGACTGCCGAGGAGGTAGATTTGTCTAAGGATATGGACGACTGGAAAACACTCAACGATAATGAACAGAAATTCATAAAGTATATCCTGGCGTTTTTTGCCGGATCCGACGGAATTGTTTTTGAAAATATCAACAACAACTTTGCTGATGAGGTACAAATCTCCGAAGCACGGTCGTTCTATGCATATCAGTCTCATAATGAAATGGTTCATGGTGAGACCTACTCCAAGTTGATTGACAAATACATCAAAGACGGTGCGGAAAAGAAACAACTTTTTGAAGCAATTCAAACTGTACCCTGTATAGAGAAAAAGGCTAATTGGGCCCTTAAATGGTTCGATACCAAGTCCAAGACTTTCGCAGAACGCCTCTTTGCCTTTGCGTGTGTCGAAGGAATCTTCTTTTCTGGAAGTTTTTGTGCCATCTATTGGCTAAAGAAAAGAGGACTCATGCCCGGTCTCTGTTTTAGTAACGAACTCATCTCCCGAGATGAGGGACTTCACCAGGAGTTTGCGGTTGAGTTGTTCAAGTTACTTCGCAACAAACCATCGACTGAAGTTATCCACTCGATTGTGAAAGAGGCGGTTGATATTGAAAAGAACTTTATTCTTGACGCACTTCCATGTAACCTGATCGGTATGAACTCTGAAAAAATGTCCGAATACATCGAGTACGTGTCTGATCGTCTTCTCAAACAGATAGGTCAGCCTCCAATTTGGGGTTCAAAGAACCCCTTTGATTTCATGGAGAACATTAGTCTGGATGGGAAGACCAACTTTTTCGAGAAGCGGGTCGGTGATTACGGGAAAATGGACGATACATCAGATGAGATTGGTTTTGACGAAGATTTTTGAAACTAATTGAACAGGGTACCCGCAGACTCAATACCCTGGGGTTCCAGTTGGAGACCACTATCACCCATCGTCACCTGAGGCTCTGAGAAGTTAGGTCGGGGAACATCCGCATCGACCATTGCGGGTGGCGCCTCGATGATAGTCCTGGTACCCCTCTTCGCTTCCCTCCTCTTCTTCGCACACGGCGACTCTTCCTTCTTGATGTTCATCATGCCCCATACGACGAACATGAATACGACAGAGTGAATAATAAGACCCAAAGTAGAGGGACAACCTGTAGGGGTAGCGATCCTAGAACCCAGGAATCGTCTGACGAGACGGAACGTCTCGGGGTTGGCAATCACGAAAAACGTGAGAGCGGAGATGATGGAGATGACAAATTTATCCTGCTGTTTTTTACCGTTACAGCCGCAGCCACAATCTTTAAATAACCCCATATTAAGTAGTTACTATAAATTAACAAAAAAAAACTACTTAAAGTCGAGCCACCTTGTATAGATATAACCAAGTACAATGTCCCTCACTATCCAACGCTCCTCCGACTTCTCCCCTGCCTCTGTGCAGTTTTCGAAACTTCGTAAGAACAAGAATGGCGGCAAGGCTGTCTATCTCAACGCTGGTGACAACAAAAAACTTTACATTCAGTTCCCCTTCATGCGCTCGCCTTATGGTCTCAGCGCCTTTACTGACGAGGGTACTGGACGCACTTCCTACTCTCTCGATCTTTCTTTTGACCCAGACAACGCCGAAGCGATGGAGCTCCATGACAAGCTCAAGGAACTCGATGACATCATCGTGAACACTGTCGCCGCCAACTCCAAGGAGTGGCTCGGTAAGGACTTCAATGTCGCTGTACTCAAGGAGGCACTCTACAAGCCCATGGTTCGTCCTGGTAAGGAACAGTACCCCGCCACCATCAAGCTCAAGATCCTCACCAAGCCCGATGGTACCTTCGTTCCCGAGGCGTACTCGATGCAGAAGCAGCCTGTCTCCCTCGATACAGTTGAAAAGGGGCAGAAGTGTATGGCCATCGTTGACCTCAACCAGATCTGGTTTATCGATAACAAGTTCGGTGTGACTATCCGCCTTCAGCAGACTCTCCTCGAGCAGTCGGCCAAGCTCCCCTCCTTCGCCTTCCAGGGCGTTGATCTCCCCGAGGATGATGTCGACGTTGAAGAGGAGGATGAGATTGAGGAGGAAGTTGATGACCAGTAATTCCCGAGTCCCAATGGTCTCGTTCCAAATTCACACCCTACTCGTAAGTTGAAACAATCATCTTACGAATAGTATAATGAGTATCGAACGCATGGATCTGAAATCAGAATTAAAACTCGATGATCAGATAAAAATTGATGAAATCAAATGCGATAAATGTATCCCGAGAACCATAACAAAAGATGTTTTCATGAACTTGAAACACGAAAATGCTACATATGAAGATTTTGGTCCAGGGATTGTTGGGTGGTTCGGAGATGGGGTATGTGACCTCGACGAGGTGTGTGTGAGTCGAGACACAAGGGTTTTTAACCGGGGGTGTAGCGCATGTTACGCAGTTATTCATGAAGGCGAGTGTATGAATATTCATAAAAATCAAAAACTCAATCTAGAAACGATCAGGTGGGTGAGATCAAACATTGAACTGGTCGTGAAACATTACATGCGTCTCAGAAAACTCGGCATTCTTACAGAAGATCAGTATTGGGAATACGTAGGAAAACTCCAAAATTATGTATTGTAATAGTAACATGAACACTCAGGTGAAGAAACTTCTCAGGGGTGAGAGGGCTTGTATTCCAGAACACTTCCTGAAGGTTCCTGCGTATAACTCACCCACCCTTCGCATTGGTAAGGGTAAGCCACTGAGTGAAGGTGCTTTTGGTAAGACATACCGTGGAAGTATTAATGATAACGGTCGTCGGTATGTCGCGTACAAAGAGATAGATACATCGGAAAGTACCGATGGCGCTTTTGAGTTTGAGTTCAAGGTTGCCCAAAAATTGAAGGAGTTCGCGGTTCCCGAGGTGTACCTCTTTAAGAAGTGCCCCATCCAAGATAAAACACCTAAAAAGGTGCGTAATAAGAATAGTACGTTGGTCCAACCAGCAAAACGAACCAAACCCAAGGATATTCTTTATATGGAACTTCTTAATGGTATGTCTTTTAATTCGTGGTGGCAAACTAATCCATCTCTTGATGCGATGAAGTCTGTAATCGTACAGGTTTTTGATAATCTTTACCGAATTAACCAAAAATTTCCAGACTTCCGTCATCGCGATTTACATGGAGGTAATGTTATGGTTAATCCAAATGATCTCAAGACCCAATACACATGGGAAGTTGACACTCAAAAGTATAAGCGTACAAACGCTGGTGTGGAAGCGCATATCATTGACTTTGGATTGTCTTATTGGTCTGAACGTATGCCAAACCCAGAAACGTCCGGTGGTGGATACGCGTACGTGGGTATATACAAGGATCGTCCAGGTACGATTTACTATGATATTCATAGGTTCTTGTATATCATTTATGTTAAGGTGAGAAATCCGGGGAATGCTAAGGAGCGAGCCATTAAAAATTTCATCCAAGAACTCATACCTGACAAAGAGTTCCTCGATTTTAACGGGAAGTATACCGTAAATGGATGTCTGAAGATGCCTGGTTATCGTAAGGATATAAACGCCGGGGAGCTTCGTAAAAATCTTCCCACCTTCAAAACTATTCTGACGCACCCATTCTTAACTGGTGAGAAATTACGAAATAGACCAAAGACTCTCTCGGAGGCTCTCAAAATGCTTCCCAAGGCTAAGACTCCTCCTAAGCTCAAGACACCTAAGGCCAAGGCTAAGACCCCCAGTCCCAAACTTTCAACTACAGAAAGGAAGAAAAAGATGAACAGTGCGATTAAGAGGGCTGCAGCTGTATTAGCTAAACCCAAAGCCAAACCCGCACCTCGAAGGAGACCTGGTGTTGCACGTCCTAACCCAGTCCCTGATATTCAGACTGCCAGTCCAACCCCAAAGGCTAACGCACCCTACGGAGTGATGTCTCCTTCGAATCTGATGAATCTCGCAAGGAATATTGAAAGTGTGAGGAAGAAGGCTGCGACCAAGTTAAATGCTAGGATTCAAGCCATCAAGGCTACCAAGGCTAAGACTCCCACACCCGTTCGTCTCAAGGAGAAGTTCTCTTTCGTCAATGTAAAGGGTAAGAAGCGTGAATTTGTCAGAAAGTTTGCATACGATAGGGCTTTGGCCAAGAATAAGGCTGAGAGGGAAAAGAGAGAGATACACAAGTACGTGAACGGTCTATCAAATGATGAACGCAATATGCTCAAAAAGAAGATTTGTCAACCTTAAAAACCCTCTTCGTACCTTCGTCGAGTTCAGAGAGTATCTTAAACTTCGGAGTCTTGATGAGTTTCTCACCATTCTTGGCGACGAATGATTTCATCCGTTCAACTTCACCACGGGGCATTTTCCTGGTGTATTTGAGTGTGACGTTCTTATTTCCGATGGTGAATACAGTCGATGACATTTTTAATATTTACTTACAATAAAATGTTATTGATTGTAATACTCATCATCGCAAGCATATACATTCTTTGTCAGACGGGTGAAAAAAAGGTTTTCACACATACTGAATCAGGGGTTAAAAAATGGACTGTTTATGGGACCATGACGTGTAAATGGACTCGTAAGCAGCTGGAATATTTAAACAATACAAAGAGGCATTACGTCTTTATAAATTGTAATGAAGAATCGTGTGACAATATCACTGGATTTCCTTATATCATTCATCCCGATGGTGAGATAAGTATCGGATACACTGAATTTTAAAGACCTCGTACTACACTGAGAGCGATGGAGAGGATGAAAGCGTCGGAGAGAGTGTTAATGGGTTTGAGAACAGTTATATGCTTCACAAGGGATCGATTCCAGAGAATGCGGATCAGGAAAGTGGTAATTAGAAGAGCTAGTGTGTAAAGTAGCAACTCCCTAATCATATCCGTGCGATTTTCAGACTTGGCAATATCCCTAATCATTTATTACATACACACATTTTTTTCTATTTGAATAATAAGATGAAGGGCTTACCCCTGAGTGGTTCCGAACCAAAATTTACAGATCGGAGATGGTCTACTGGGAAAGGTATCAGTAGTAATAATTGCTACGCATACGCCGTGGGTGACTACGAAGCGTATAGGTGGCAGAAATCTATTCCAGGGGATCGATCAGGGCTTTCTAATGTGAATCATAATTACACATCGTGTAAGGGCTTAGCGGACCGCGTTGTTTCTGATAACCCAAAAAAGGTCTATAAAGCCCGTGCGAACGAAAAGTGTAAAAAGGGGTATTACAAAGTTATGATGTTTGTATCACCTGGAAGACCTACAAATTATATTCGTCAGGGAGATTTCCATTTCTATAAGCAACATGGTGTCATCGAATATAAAATCAAAGAGGGTGATACTATTCGCTCAGTAGCGGAGTTCTTCCGAGTTCCCATCTCCCGAATAAAAAGAGCGGGAAGTTTCAAGGTTGGGAAGCGTATCATATTCAAAGCAAATGTATTCAGTCATAAACGTGGTTGGGCTACGGGTCCTCTCCTGACGGACGCCCGTGGTAAAATGATCAAGGATCCACGTGAAAGTTCGAGGGATTACTCTTCTCTGAATTACAGTCTGTACTGTGGATCATTCTGTGTCAAAAATAGAGGAATCAAAGTCGGCAAGACCCACCCCAAAGTCGGCAAGAATACTCTCTAGGTCGGGTTGGTTTTCCACGTCAAAATTAATATTGAACATGTCCAATACATCGAATAAGGTATCTTCGTTCAATGACACAGAGTTTGCAGCTGCTGTGTGATTGTTATGAATCGTGACTACGATACTAAATTGAGAACCGTCAAATACTTTTCTACAAGTGGGACACGTGTTCTTACCTTGATCTTTCCACATCTGTAGACAGTGTGAATGAAATATATGCCCACATCGAATCGGCGGATTTGTTCTCGTCGATTTGACTTCACTGAGGCATATAGAGCATGTGGACATTCTACAGTAGGGTATATAAAGTAAATTTCAGGATTTAGCTCAATAAATTTTCGATGTATCTATGAGTGGTTTATTACAGTCTACACAAGGGCCCACACCCTGGTTATCTACCTGCACCTTGTTGAAGAGTTCGGGACCGGACTTCTGGAGAAGCTGGCGGTAAGAATAGTTATCCTCAAAAGTAATATTGTTCTGCTTCATGACATAGTTGTTGAACAACTGGGCTGAAGAGTTCACTGTAAAGCATCGACCATCGGCCATTCCAAGTCGCTGAGACATATTGTACTATAAATCTAGAAATTAATTTGTCGGTTGTTAATTGTGTGAACCCACGATTTGAATCCCCTTTTCTTCAAAAGTTCCACGAAAGGATCACATTTGTATCCGAGATAAACGTCAAATACATCGGTTTCCTGTGTTCGGGATACACGGATTGTGGGATTTTCATTGATGTGTTGGTTAATAATGTTATATGCGAATGCGATTTCTTTCAGGGTTTCTGCGCCAGTGATGATAATTTTACCGGTACTGAAGATACTACAAGTAATCTCCTTCATATCATTTGCGGGCTTAAACTTGATCTTGACAGCGGAGTAACGATCTGGTTCAAAAGATACTTTGAAGATGTCATCATATTCTTCGAACCAGTTCGAAACTGCGTGAAGATTGATGTTGTAGTTTAAACTGAAATTCGAGTTTATCATCACTATGCGAAACGACTCTTCTGGGACATCGTGATCGATATCGAGAAACGTCTTGAAAATATACGTAAGCTGGGTGATGACTCGTTTACAGTCAAAGAGATCGCAGCATCCGGCAACCTGAATGCTTCCATTGGGAAACACCTTTACAGACTTGGTACTGTAACTGTCATGATAGGTCAGTGTCACTTGATTGTAAAATGTAGTGGGTTTCAATTTCCAATTAAACCCTCCCTCATTACCAGAACCTGTTCGTTTCATCGTGTAAGAACCAATAGTCTCGAAAATGCTTCGAAGTCTCTTGATATCAATATGCTGAACAAAACTCGACACCATCGTTATCGTGGTAATTTTAATCCATGAAGGTCGTAACTCATCAGATAAGGATTTACGAAATTCATCCAGTGTCAGGAGATATGAGAAACTGTTGTTGGCGATCGAAGAATACATTTCGATTTTGGATCATGGTTTTATACCATGGAAATACCCAACTTAGGTGTTTAAAGAATACATTTGCTTTATTTTCACATGACTTGCTTCCTCAAAAGTGCGACATCCGTGTATGACGTTGATTCTAAGGTCAATTATATAGAAATTATCTATGAACGACCCAATACAAATGATACATACGTTGATTACATTTCCACCCAGCCTAATGGAGATTGGACCACGATAAAGTCTAATGATAGGAACATTTCATACGTAAAGTTTCTAGATACGATGGTCAAGAGAACCATTGAAGTTCAACATAAAATTGCCGAACTTACCCTCGACAAGGTTTTGGCACTAGAATACGATTACGTTCGTCTCACACATGCGAGTAAAATTTTGGATCCAACATTCCAACCACCGATTATCAATATGAACAGTGCTTGGCAAGTGGCGTTTATGAAGAAGTTTTGTAAAAAATACCTTCATGAAGTGATTCAGGAATGTAATAACCCAAGTCGTCTAAAGTATTTCATCGACGTCCTGAATAAAATAGAATCAGAAGCGTGACGAGTGCGCATAGAAAGAAGCCAAAATAAGGTACTCGCACTTCTTGTACGACCGTCTTCTTAGGAGCACATGTAAAACCGGTATCTATATTCCGTTTCGGTTGTATAACGATATCACGAGTCATTGGCTTTAATTGGTTTCCGCATAACCCGAAATCACAAAACACACTACGTTCATCTACTGACACGGGCACACTCGCAGTAGTTGCTAGTTCTGAAAAATTTTCAAATTCGTTCATCTGTCGCACACCCCCTGGAAGGGAGAAATCATGCGTGACAAATGGGTTGACATCATTGATCGCATCTTCGTCGTTGAGCATATACGAACTCATACTTACCATTACTTCAGATTATATTTTTTGTCCATCATCTTAGTTTTGTGTTCGCACCACATTTTATCCAAATCCACGTTTAACATGTGTGCTAGCTGAAAGAGATAACTAAATACATCACCCATTTCCATCATAATATCAGTGCCTCGATCCTTTTTGAGATTTGTTTTTTTAAAAGTCTTTTTATGTTGGCGAATAGCGGATGCCAACTCACCGAACTCCTCCGTCAATAGAAGCCATACTGTATCTATCGGAGCCCTGTCCCACCCCTTTGATTTACATACCTTTTCTGTTTCAAATTTGTAGTAGTTAAGATTCATACTTATTCTACCAACAGCACATAACTTTAAACTACTTGATGCCGATTTTAGTATTCGAGTCCATTTTATTTCCGGTAGTGCTTGTATTAACCGGTCGGTCTAACAGATTTCGGGTTGTGTCAATTTCATTGATGTACGTAATGTATTGGGATACACCAGTTTGAATCTGACCAACCGCAGTTTCGATAACACGTGTGTTCATGGTCTTCACCTGCTCGTTGACGTTCACGTTGTGGTCACCGGCGTTGTTGATGAATACGACTCGCATGAGACTATATAAATCATCAGGGTTTTGGTAATCAATAGATATACCACTCTTATTTTTGAAGGCCTGACGAATACCACGCTGAAGCAAATCGATGTTGAACTCAGAGAAGAAAAGCGAGTTCAATGGAGTCTTGGTTTGTTTGATAGAATTGAGATGGAGATTGTCACCCATTTAATATACTCACGGAAAAAAATTATATGTAAATAGTAAATGTTGTCCATGTCGGATTTTGACCAGGCGTATGCTCAACATCCCACGCTAAAAAAAGAGGCTAAGATTGTCTGTAAACCCCCAGTATGCTTTGTTGGTTCATACGCCCCAGTAGCTAAGGCGGGTGAGGAGGGTCCCTTTTTCGTAAATACATATCTTCTTCAGCCTAACCGCAAAATGGAAGTGGCGGGAAGCGTCGCTGTTCGGAGTAAAGATCTTGAATGTAAGAAATAAGTTAAAAAATAAACTAGAATTTTAGATATATGAGGGTCATTAAACGCTCAGGTCGTATTGAGGATATGAAATTTGATAACGTCACCAATAGGATCAAGAACTTAACGTATGATCTATCAGAAAATTGCGACTCATCCAAGGTCGCGCAACAGGTATTTTCATCGATGTACGATAACATCACCACCCAGGAAATCGATACACTTTCAGCCGAAATTTGTGTCGGGATGATCACATCCGACCCGGATTATGAAACGCTCGCTACCCGTATCGTAGCGAGCAACATTCAAAAAGTGTGCCCCAATAACTTCCATCTCGCCATGAGAAAACTTCATAAGGCTGGTGTCATTACAGACGAAGTCGTCGAAGTTGCGCAGAAGGTGAAGGAACATATCAAAAATGACCGTGACTTTAAATTTGGGTACTTTGGTCTAAAAACTTTAGAAAAGAGTTATCTTCAGAAGGTTGATGGAAAACTGATCGAAACACCGCAGTACCTCTTCATGCGAGTGGCCATCGGTATCCACGGAAAGGATATACCATCTGTTCTCGAAACGTACGATAACATGTCCCAGGGTTTCTTCATTCATGCCACCCCAACATTATTCAACGCTGGAACTCCTCGACCCCAGATGTCCTCATGCTTTCTCATCGCAAACAAAGAGGATTCCATTGACGGTATTTACGGAACCTTGACGGAGTGTGCTCAAATCAGTAAGTGGGCAGGTGGTATCGGTATGCACATTCATGATATTCGCGCTAATAAGTCTCGTATTCGGGGCACTAACGGTCAATCCGATGGGATCATCCCAATGCTCAGGGTCTTCAATGCCACGGCACGATACGTGAATCAGGCGGGGCGTCGTAAGGGATCTATCGCCGTGTACATCGAGCCGTGGCACGCCGATATCATGGAGTTTTTGGAATTGCGTCTCAACCAGGGGGACGAAGAGGCGCGGTGCCGTGACCTCTTCTCGGCTATGTGGATCCCCGACCTCTTCATGAAGAGGGTCGAGTCTGGCGGGAACTGGTCATTGTTCTGCCCCGACACGGCGAAGGGTCTTTCTGACTGCTACGGCGAAGAGTTTGAAGCCCTCTACACCAAGTACGAAGAGGAGGGCCTCGCCACGTCGACTGTTCCCGCAGCGGATGTGTGGAAAGCGATTCTCAAGTCTCAAACCGAGACTGGTACGCCATACATGCTCTACAAGGATGCTTGTAACGCAAAGAGTAACCAGAAGAACCTCGGGGTCATTAAGAGTTCAAATCTTTGTACAGAAATCATAGAGTACACCAATAAGGATGAAACTTCTGTATGCAACCTGGCATCCATCGCCCTTCCCAAGTATGTTGACAGGGAAACAAAGACGTTCGATTACGACAAGCTTCATGAAATTACAAAAATTGTCACGAAGAATCTCAATCGGGTTATAGATCGTAACTTCTACCCCGTGGAAACGGCGAGACGTTCCAATATGAAGCATCGCCCTATTGGTCTCGGTGTTCAGGGTCTCGCTGACGTGTTCATTCTCTGCGGACTACCATTTGACAGTGAAGAATCTCGACTCATGAATGCGCACATTTTCGAGACTATGTACCATGCCGCATTAGAGGCTTCGTCTGAGCTGGCCGAGGTTGAGGGTTCCTATGAAAGCTTTAGGGATTCGCCAGCCTCTAAGGGTATCCTCCAACCCGATATGTGGGAAGGGGAGACAAAGTTCAGTGGTCGTTACGACTGGGACGCTATGCGTGAGCGGGTTAAGAACAAGGGACTCCGGAACAGTCTCCTCATGGCACCCATGCCCACAGCATCCACCGCCCAAATTTTGGGAAATAACGAATGTTTCGAGCCATACACGACCAACATCTACCTCCGACGCACACTCGCTGGTGAGTTCGTTGTCGTCAACAAGCATCTCGTCGAGGACCTCAAGAAGGTTGGTCTCTGGTCCAAGGAGATGAAGGATCTCATGGTCAAGGCGGGTGGATCTATTCAAAACATCGTGGACATCCCGGAAAATATTAAGAAACTCTACAGGACTGTGTGGGAAATCAGTCAGAAGTGTATCATCGACATGGCGGCGGACCGTGGTCGGTTCATCGATCAGTCCCAGTCTATGAACCTATTCATGGAGAGTCCCACCATGTCCAAATTGTCCTCGATGCACATGTACGCATGGAAGGCCGGTCTCAAAACAGGTATGTACTACCTACGGTCGAAGGCGAAAGCTCGACCTATCCAGTTCAGTCTAGAACCCGATTGTGTGGCCTGTTCAGCTTAAAGTTTAGAGACTTGAAATAAATAGAAAGAATTATGGACAAAGTTATCAACAACCTTGAAATCGCAGAATATAACAATAAGAAGATTGTTCTCTCAACAAAACAGGGAACACCCATGCGTATTCAGTTTCCGAGGTTGTACATGCCATTTGGTGTTTCGGGGTTTACACCAGAGGTTGGTCCTACGAAGTACAATATAGATTTTGCGTTGAAGGGGTACGATGAGGAGGGGAGTTACATTAAAAAATTTTATGAAGGTATTCGGGATATCGAGGATAAGATCATCGATGCCGTCGTAAACCAAAGTGAAACCATTTTCGGTGCTCCCATGTCAAAATCCGATTTGCTTCCCATGTTCAACTCGAATATTAAACATTCGACGGATAGAGAACCTAAATTTAGAGTCAAGGTGGACACGGATCATCAAGATATGATTAAGGCGGGGGTGTACGATTCAGATAAAAATGCGGTAAAGACTGAAGTTTCTAACGGTCTCTATTCAAGGAATTCTGGGCACGCTATCGTCGAATTGAACAGCGTATATTTCTTGAACAAGAAGTTTGGGTGTACATGGAAACTATATCAACTCGTTGTGTATGAACCACAAAACTTGAAAGGTTTCCAGTTTCTTATTTAATATCGGAGGTTTTGAGGGAGTCCACTTTGACCACTGACGGGTGTCACAAACCCACTACCTACCTGGTTTCTATAAGCCGCATTGGGTCTGTAATTTCTCCCACCACCGGGCATATTTACATACGCACCACCGTTGGGTCCTTGCATAATACGACGACCCATGTTATCCATGTAATTCATGGGTACCTCCGCACCGAACTGTAATCCGGCAGCTTGTGCCTCCATACGAGCTTTTTCGAGTGCCTGGTCGTGCGCCTGTCGAGCCATATTCATAGCCTGGCGATGCGCCTTTTTCGCCATGGTGCGCCCGGTTTCTATCGCCGACATGGTGTCCGTGGTGGCATTTTCAGCCATCTTTAGACCATTCGCCTGAACTTTATTAGCTATCGCTTTACCCCTGTAATTCGACTGCCTCTTGATAGAGTTCACCTGTTTGTTGTTCTTGTTCTTGTTTTTACCAGAATTGTTGGCAGACTTCCCACCATTACTCTGACCAGTCGCAGCCTTTGCTTGGTTAGCCACCGCTTTTACCTGGGACATCACACCCGGGGCCGCAGCCTTTGCTTGGTTAGCCATCGCCTTTACTTGGGACATCACACCCGGGGCCGCAGCCTTTGCTTGAGCTTGGGCCTGGGCAGCCGCAGCCTTTGCTTGAGCTTGAAACTGCGCCATCATACCAGGACCTTGAGCCTTGGCCTTGGTAGCCATGACTTTACCTTGGGATTGCGCCTGCTTGGCCATGGCTTTACCTTGGGATTGTGCCTGCTTGGCCATGGCAGCTCCCTGCTTTTTCATCTGATTCATAAAAGATCCAGCTTTCGCCTTTTTGACTGGAGCCATTTAGTATTTACTAATATTTTTTATCACAACTACTTTTTAGATTTCGCGCGTCGTGTCGGCTTCGTTAACAATATGTGGTAAATTGCTTGTGCCTCTCTGAGCAATTTACCCTGTATCCGCACAAATGAAGATTTATCAATATTTAATCGTTCCTTCGCCTTCTTAACCGACTGGTTCCATAAAGCTACGGTCATTCTTACTTATTAGCTTTGATTATTTTTTTGTAGGTCTTCGTATTCTTAGAGGGGACGAGACAGAAAGTACCCCTCTTCTCAGCCTTCTCCTTCGCGATATCGATGAAAGCCTGGAACTTGGGGTTCATCTTCAAAGATTTCTTAGCCGCCTTACTCGCAGCCTTGGAAATAATACGACCATCCTTCATCGTGAGATCCTTTTTCGTGAGTCCACCACTCGTCTTGTCAGCGTTACCATGGAAAACTTCAGCGCGAGATCCAACAGTCATTTATCTTATGCTCTGAAAATTTTTTTGATATCGAGTATAGATATTTTATCTGTAGTTCTATTCACAGGAATTTGTTTCTCGACTCGTTCATCATTAAGCACTTTGGAACACACAATAGATTTGTGTCCCTGAAGCGCCATCATTTCCTCTTCCACGCTGACAAAACGCACACATTCCTTATACACCAACTTTTTCACATACACCGGTTTGGTCTGACCCGTCCTATGACTTCTCCCAATCGCCTGAAGTTCTGTGGCTGGGTTCCAAGCGGGGGCGGTAATGTATACTCTTGTCGCACCTTGGAGATTGAGCCCCTGGCCGCCACTCTTAATCTGAATGATAAATACCGCACCAGCGGCAGCCTTTTTGAATCCCTCAATCTGGTTCACACGTTCATCCCTCGGAACCGACCCATCAATGCGAAAAACCCGAGAGGAGGTAGCGAGCTCATTCTGGATATAGTTCATCTCACCGCGGAACTGACAGAAAATCAATGACTTTTCGCCTGGGTGTTCTCGAATCATTCTGAACAGTGTCTCCATCTTATTGGAGCGACCTTCCCATGAAATCGGCGCAGTCCCATTTTTCTTGGCAATTCCGTCAAGGTACATCGGGGGGTAAATCATACACTGACGCGCACGAAGAAGGCACTCCAAAATCACCATATTTTTAGCATTCAAACTCTGCGCGTCTCTGAACGCATCCCTGATAGTCTCCTGTGCTTCGAGAAAGACACATTCGTAAAGTGCCTTCTCTTCCGGGAACATATCAAGTTCTACATTCTCAAAGTAACACGGTGGGAGTCGCAGGCGTTCGTTAACCGATGCGAGATCGTCTTTGGTTCTTCTGAGAATGTAAATATCCTTGATATCTTTGGTCATGCCCTGAACAGTCGACTTTTCAAATCCAAAAAATACACACAGGGACACAAAGTCATTCATCGAGTTGAATACCGGTGTACCTGTCACGATCCACTTGATACCCGAGCGTAGACGACACATACTCTTACACAATTTCGAACCACTGTTTCGTATTTCATGTGCTTCGTCCAAAATAACCCGACTCCATTGTACGTTGTGTAATGGGGTGACACCCCCATTCTCAGCACCCTTTACAGTCATTACGGTGTACGGAGCAATTGTGATGTCACACGAATAATTCATCTTTCTGCCAGGTCCGTCAAAGACATGTACTTTCAGATCTGGCGCAAAGCGGTGAATTTCTTCAACCCACTGAGTGATAATAGATTTGGGTACGACGATCAGCGTGCGGGGTTTTGGGTTTCCGAGTATAGTCGCCACAAGCTGTACGGTCTTACCCAGACCCATTTCGTCACATAAGAACCCACCCTTGGGTCCGGATTCTTGATTTTCCATGTTGAGCATCCACATGACACCTTCATGCTGGTAGGGAGAGAAGAGACGCCCATTGAGGGTGTTCTTAGCACGGCTGTATTGCCCCTCAACAGACATTTTGATTTCACGTTGTTTTTTCGTTAATTGTTGGTCACTTAGGCAGAATTCAATCATCAACATACACATCTTCTTCGGGAAGAATTTCAACTTCACACACGGCTGGAGGAACTTCCTTCTTCTTGCGAGTCTTCTTCTCTCTGGGTTTGGGGAGTTCATCCAAATGTTCCCTGTAATAGAGAACCTTATCCCAAAATTCTCGCATGATCGGTAAATTGGTTTTCCACCATTCGGGGTCTCTCTTTACATTGGTAACATCGAACTCTTCTGGGCGGGGCCAATTGGTTTCTGCTGGTTTATACTGAATGAAGTCCGCTTCTTCCAGGTCTAGAATCTCCATACACAGTTGAAGCTGTGGCATATAATGTTCCGGTACTTCACCAGGGATAATTGCTCTCTGTGGGGGACACTTAATTTCAACCAATTTACCACTTTCAGTGACACCATCCGGGCTACCACCGAGCCACGTGTGAATCGGGTGTGGAACAAGACCCAGCTCATGGACGACCTCATTATGACGTTGTTCATAGAGTATTCTGGCCTCATCCTCGTACAGCTCACCGTGACGAGTGGCCGCATTGCCCATAAAACGCGGACCAAGTCCACACTTCTTTAAGAGAAGTTCTTCGGGGGTTTCATACTTATTCACACCGATGGCTGTTGCGGCGTCACTTGCGGTAAGAAGGTTGCCACGGAGGGCGAGCCACTCCTCACTTTTTTGTGCCGCATATTCCCTCTCAATCAGGGCCTTGACGTTCGGGTGCATGTTACTATGACATCGATTCATTGTTTTAAGCCAGTCCTTGTCTTTTAAAGTGTTCAATTCTCTGAAAAAAGTGTTTCGCAGCTTCCTGTTCAGCGTGTTTTTTACTCTTAGCACTACCCCGGCTCATGTATTGGTTATCAATGTACACGTCAATGTAAAAAATACCTTCGTGATGACCAGCGACCCGGTATTCGGGCAGATTATGGTTATTCACCTGACAATGGCGCATCAGATGATCCTTGAAGTTATCATCTACCATGATGGAATTCAAATCTATCATGTCCGGGTTGGTGTAAATCCTGAGTACAAATTCCCTAGCGTGAAGAAGGCCGAGATCCATGTATATGGCACCGATCAAAGCCTCAAAAACATCTTCTAAAATCTTCGGGTTATTGTTCCAGCCATTACGCATCCCTTTTTCATCCATGATGACGAGTGTATTGAGCCCCAATTTTGTTGCTATACGTGCTAACGTTTCACCACGAACGAGTTTGGTCCGCGCTTTCGTGAGGAAACCTTCTTGACGACTTTCGTACCTGTCAAACAAAAACTTGGTAATCACAAAACCAAGAACCGAGTCGCCTATAAATTCAAGAGTTTCAAACGATTCTGTAAACTGTTCATACTCCTTGATCGCCGATTTATGTGTAAATGCCTTTTGGTACAAATCAAGATTTTTGATCTTTGTACCAACAAGTTGTTCTATGTGTTCTTTCGTGACAAACGTCACCATGTTATTATTATGTGTATTTTATTTTTTAAGCCTCCTTCTTGACGTAATGGGGAGACAGGTACCTCTGCAGGTTCAAGTAGGTGACCTGTACGTCGGCAGGGGGTGCGAGAAGATCCCGGAGAGTGTCGTCGAGGATGATCTGGCGACCGTTTTCGGGGTGCTTGAGACCCTTCTCCAGAATATACTTGTTAATAAACTTGGTCACCTCGGAGCGAGAAATGAGCTCTCCATCGGGAAGGGAAAGGAACGCGCGCAACTTAGGCGTGATTTCCTGCTTCCTGTTAAACCCGTTGTTTTCAGCACGCTTCTTCGCCTTTTCGCCGTCGGGATCCTCCTGAGTGGTCTTGATCTTACGGATGAGTTTCGTAAGCGTCTTAATCTCGGAGCGGAGAGCGGTGATATCAGATTGAATGTTTTCAAGGGACATTATACCTATCTTAGAGGTTTAATCTTTAAGTCATGGAACACAAGAAAGAATAACGTAATTATCGTAAAGAAACCAAGAAGGTAATCACGGGTAAAGAATGCCACGTCCTTCTTTTTTTTACGCATAGGTCTCTCAATAATTCGGAACGGCTGTCCAGAACATCCGCCAGGACAGCACGCACTTGGGCATGGAGAAAGGTACGCCCCCCTCTGCGCAGCACAGAATTGTTTCTTGACACCTTTATACGCGTAGCACCGACATTCGTCTATGATACCGCAGTCCATAATAATATATCACAATATAATAATGGACGAAAAGATTTATTCGAGTGAAACAATTGAAAAATTTTTAAATACAAATTTACTTTTCAATGATTTGAAACTGAAGAAATATTTCGAACGTGACGAACAACGGGATCTAAAAAAATTCAGGGACCGTGTCCGGGGTACGTATCCTGATAAAGATTTCGAGAAGGTTGTATATGTTTTTGTCACAGATTCCATTCGTGATATCATCCTTCAAACAACTGGGGAATTGACTGAGTTTCTCAAGTCATCAGGTGATTTGATCATAAGTGGTGGGGAAGCTTTCAACATGTATGTGGATTTCAAGGATCGTATAGTCACGAGTGATATCGATGCTAAATTCGTTCCTCGTATGAAAGTTGACTCTAAATACTATGGAAAATTACAAGCCCTGAAACTCCTCTTATGGAACAAATTAGGAGAAATTGCTAAACGCTTGAATACACGCATTAAAAATCGTATAACGATACAAAAGGGTAAAATTGCCAAGTATCTCGGCATAGGGTTCAAAACGAGTGGGCCGTATGTCACCAGGCGATATACATTAATCAAGAAGAAGCAAACGAGAAACAACAATAACCCAGGTAAGGGTGATGTGTTTATTGACGTAGAGTTGTTTGCGTTGGATCTCAACATTCGGTATTTCTCCCCTAAAACGGGTAAAATTCGAGATTTCACGTTGGGAGGCATTTTAGATATTCCTTTCATGCGACCAGACGAGTTTGGTTCCGATGTCGCTTTAACACGGAAGAAGGGTATTACCTACCGTAATGCGAACACAGGGAAGATGATCGTGAATAATAGTATTTTCGTTGCGAGTAAAGAGTTTTTAATCGATGACATATACCTCATGCATAAACTTAAATTGCGTCCGACAAAGAAGGAAAAGGATCGTAAGCGTCTCGTAAAACTCGGTAAGATGTTTAATAAGAATGTCAGTGCGACGGATTCCATTGACGAAATATTCAAAAAGGTTCAACCTAAAATCAGAAAGGTACCTAGGTTGAAACATGTGAAGACAGCGACCGTTAGTATCAATAAGGCTTCTAGAGTTAACCCACGCAACTATTCGAAATTTACAACGGAACCATTGAAGGATCGCCTGTCTAAGCAAATCGTACATGGTATTAAAACGATTACACCGGGTACACTCGTAGGAAATAATTATGAAAAGTCATCAGGAAGTAAACGATTTAACGTGAATAAACTCAAATGGGTAAATGTGAATAACAACGCGTATGTGAAAAATGAACAAAATTACAGGCCCAAGGATGCGCAAAAGTTTGGCAAAAATGTCAACATCGAAAAGACGTTGTACGGATACAGGAGAAACAGGAATAGCTGGCTACCTAAAACAATTCTAGATAAAGCAGCTGCTATACCTTTTGTTGGGTTAAAGAAATGATACACAATTAGAGTATAAATGATTTTTGATACACTTACCAAGAATGAAGATGGTTTCCGCTCCGTGAAGGTTCGTAACGACAACAAGCGTAAAGTTTTTGTCCAGTTGAACGGCGTTAAGATTGCCGACATCTCCGATGATATCGTTATCGACCTCGTTTCCGATGTCAATGCTGAGAAGATCAGAGCGATTGATCACGCAAACATTTCGGCAGCTCATGAGAATGCCACGGACTGGTTCGGTAAGGAGTTGTCGGAGGATGTTATCAGGGGAGCGTATACCACCAGTGCGCCCAGTGACCAGATCAGCTGTGACCGTATCGATGTTACCAAGGTTTTCAATTCCCAGCAGGAGACTGTAGATTTTGAAACTCTTCAGAAGGATCAATCATGTGACGTGATTCTTGAATTTTCAGATCTATGGTTCGCCAAGAAGACATTTGGATGTACTTGGAATCTTGTCCAGGTCAGACTTCATCCAGAGCCGATCGTTGATACATACCCAGATGAATATGCCTTTGTCGATGACGACCAATAAAAAAATTTGTTACTACTATATAAAGATGATTGCTAATATGTTCAAGCGTCACCAGTCTAAGATACTTACTCTCGTGGCCATTGCCGTCGTTATCTACTTACTCACTACCCTCAACACTACTTCCAAATATTCCATCAACGAGCGTGAGTACGTTGGGTTCGGCAGTGGATCGGCCATCGGCCCAGCCGCCGCTCCCGTGAATGGTGGTATGAATAAGGGTACAGGTCTCGCCTCCTCTCTCCTTCCCCGCGAGGTTGCCTCCGCCGAGGACTTTGGGCAGTTTGCCCCAGAAGACATACTCAAGGGTCAGAACTTCCTCGAACCCCGTGCCCAGGTTGGGTTCCCCGAAACGGTCGGTGGTGCGCTCCGCAACGCTAACCAGCAGATCAGGGCGGACCCCCCCAACGCCAAGGAGCCTTTCGTGTGGAACAACTCCACTATTGTTCCTGATATGATGCAGCGTAGTTTGTGTGCTTAAAGATTATGCAAATACTACATATAATGACGTCTGTTGGAGCTGATCTTTCTGTGAATGTTTCCAAACTTGTCGAACTAACTAAGCAACTTTCTGAAGCGAAAGCTGATATCAAAATCCTCAATCAGGAAGAGAAACGTCTCAAGGAAACTGTGAAGAAGCACATGGTTGAGCAGGGTATTGATACCATTAACCTCAGGAAAGGTAAAATCAGTATTCGCAAATCTGTCCGTAAGGGGGGTATCAATAAGGATGCCATTAGGGACGGACTTTTGAAATTTTTTGGTGGTGACGAAGCAAGGGTCGAAGGTGCCTTAAATGCCATTAATGATGGGCTTAAAGTAAAGGAAACAACCTCCATCTCGTTAACCGGTATAAAAGATAAGCCCGAGAAGGAAAATAAGTAAGTAACCATGGTTTGGAACCAATACGTATACGAAGCCACTAATGGATTTGATCCCGACGTCAGTGATGACGACGAGTTCAATGACGAACACACTCCTCTGAATATCGAAGACTGGGAAGTCGAATACTCAGAAGAACTATGGCACATGTGGAATAATATCAGGACAATCCTCTATGACGCTCATATCGAACCCAGTGGAGAGTTCTGTGACTTTGTAGAATTTTGCTACATTGAACACGATTCGTACCATGACCATGTCGTATCCGAAAATGAGGATCTTCTTCATTACATCTGGAAAAGAATAAGGAGGATTATCAACGATAACGGACTTCACGAAGAAATGATGCGGGGTGCCACCTTCTATCACTTTGTCGACTTTGCTAAAAATTATATGGGTTTATAGTAAATGATCCCTAACGTCACTTCCCCAAAAGTAGTCATCCCAGCCGCACTTTTTTTGGCGCTCAGTCCCGGTGTTCTCCTGACCGCCGACGGATCCAGTGTGTCGTTCATGAAGCGAGAAACGAGTCAAATGTCCGTGTTTTTCCACGCTCTTGTATTCTTTCTCGTGTACAGTCTCATCGCCAAGTCTATGGGCATTGTACTCACAAAGACCGATCTCATCGTGACAACTACCCTCTTTATATTACTAAGCCCCGGTATCTTGTTGACAATTCCGCCCAAGTCCGGGGGTCTCTTCGGTTCCGGGCAGACGAGTGTAGAAGCTGTCGCAGTACACGTGATCGTGTACGCCTTGGTATTTGCGATATTACGACGCCAATTTCCTCAGTTCTACTAGATAGGAGGATGAAATACCTTATTCTCGGACCGGCGTCCATGGGTATATTTTCATTAATTGGCGCCTTGAAGGCTGTTGAATCCAAACTGATTGAAGTTGAACAAATTTCAGGGTCTTCTGCGGGTGCGATATTAGCTTTATTTATAGCGATGGGTATGACGATAGATGAAATTCTTGATATATCATTATCACTTGACATATCCAGATTCGTTAAAATACGATTGAGTTCGTTCTTTACCACGTTTGGATTCGTTGATATGACCCCTATACGTAAAAAGTTAGTGGACATATGCGGCTCGGATCCAGCGTTTAAAGACCTTGATATGAAAGTATATATTTCAGCGTTTTGTATGAACAGTGGAGAGACGGTATATTTCTCCAGAGATACGTACCCCGATATGAAGGTAATAGACGCTGTTTGCATGAGTATGGCAGTTCCATTTATATTCGCATGTGGGCGATACAATAACGAAACCTACGTAGACGGTGGGACAAAAGAACAGTATCCGCTCACACCATTCTTAGACAAAAAACCTCACGAAGTGACGTGTATAAAAATTAAGATGGATAAGATTTATCAAGAAACTATAGATACCCCAAGACAATTCATTGAAACATTGATTCGTTCGACGTTATCAAATAGAATTGAGGATACCCGCCCCATCCACGTGATGGAGATAAATGTGGGAGATACAAATGTATTCAATTTCAACATGAGTTATGAGGAGAAGATAAAATTATACAATTTGGGATACACATTGATATAACTTATTTTTTTTGTTAGTTTAAAATATATGAAAGACCCGTGTAAACCGAGCACGAGTGTCAAAGTTCTCCGGAATGTTGTTAAAATCAAAACCGGAAAAAAGACCAAACTAACAAAAAGGAATATATGCGAAGTATTCACCGATATAAAGACAGGAAAACTGCCATTACCACCTTTGGTTCTCACCAGGGACCGTTCGTACTTACTCGATAAGAAGTCACCATTTACGTCAGGTGAATATGATAAATTGTTCGATAAAACATCGAGTAGGGCAGTTCTGAAACGACTGGCTGAAAAGGTCAACATAAAAAAAGTTGACACATTGACTAAAAGTCAGCTCGTCGATGCGATTCTTAAACGTCTCCAGTTTTTGAATATATCTGAACCTGTTAAACTCTCCGCAGCAGTGTCGTCTCCCACAGCAGCGCCGACCCCTAAGGTAACTGCGATTACTAAACCGAAGCAGATCAGGAAAGGTGAATTTATCCCCGCAGTGAGAAAGTCTGGTACCATGACCAATAAGGACCTGATCGGAGCGACACCCCAAAACACAGTTCCAACACCACCGCAGGTAAATTCTAGAGTGTCTGTGGCACCTGAGCAGGGTAAGGTTATACTGGGTGACAGAAATTACGATTTACTGTTTGACCCTAAGACCAAGAAAAGTGAACTTATTCGCATAGCGAAAAAGGTTAACGTTGAAAACGTCGATAACATGACGAGGAAGGAATTAATCGAAGCAACAACGAAACGCTTGAGATTTATGACCAACCGAGGTTTGACACGGAAAGCCCCGGTACCATTCGCTCCTAACAAGCCCCCTGTTACATCCACTCCTTCATTTTTCCCTAAAGCTCCTAATAGACCTCCAGTTACGACGACTCCATCATTTTTACAAGTAAAGCCAAAAGCACCCACACCCGATACCGGTTTATTAAACTATTCCCGAGGTGGCGCCAATGCCAAGGGTGGGAGTTTCTTAAACTTTTCCAACGGTGGAAAAAAGAACACGAACGTTCCCAACTTTCTCAAAAAGGCGAACGTACCCAATGCCAAGGGTGGGAGTTTCTTAAACTTTTCCAACGGTGGAAAAAAGAACACGAACGTTCCCAACTTTCTCAAAAAGGCGAACGTACCCAACGTTCCCAAAAAGGCGAACGTACCCAACGTTCCCAAAAAGGTGAACGCCCCCAACGCTAAGAAGGGTAAGAGTTTCTTGAACTTTTTCGGGGGTGGGAAAAAGAACTCGAACGCCCCCAGCGTTCCCAAAAAGGTGAACGCCCCCAACGCTAAGAAGGGTAAGAGTTTCTTGAACTTTTTCAGGGGTGGGAAAAAGAACTCGAACGCCCCCAGCGTTCCCAAAAAGGTGAACGTTCCCAGCGTTCCCAAAAAGGTGAACGCCCCCAACGCTAAGAAGGGTAAGAGTTTCTTGAACTTTTTCAGGGGTGGGAAAAAGAACTCGAACGCCCCCAGCGTTCCCAAAAAGGTGAACGCCTCTAACGCTAAGAAGGGTAAGAGCTTCTTCAATTATTTCAAGGGTGGTAAGAAAAAGAATGTCAATGTGAAGCCCAACAGCGGTACACTCCCACCTAATGTGAAGCCCAACAAGATTGAGAATAACAAAATAAATAACATGACTGAAGAGTTAATAAATAATGCAGTAAATAACGAAATCTCAAATTCTGTGCGAAAAAAGCAACTCAATAATGAAGCTAAGCGTCAAAACCGTGCCAAAAATAAGAACAACAACAATTTCAATGCCACCAAGGAGCTTAACAAGCAACTCAATAATGAAGCTAAGCGTCAAAACCGTGCCAAAAATAAGAACACCAACAATTTCAATGCTGGTACCGAATTTAACAAGCAAATGGCAATAAGAAACGTGACCGACGAGTTAATAACTCGTGCAGTAAATAACGAAATCTCAAATTCTGTGCGAAAAAAGCAACTCAATAATGAAGCTAAGCGTCAAAACCGTGCCAAAAATAAGAACAACAACAATTTCAATGCTGGTACCGAATTTAACAAGCAAATGGCAATAAGAAACGTGACCGACGTGTTAATAACTCGTGCAGTAAATGACGAAATCGTAAATTCTATGCGTAAAAATATCAATAATACGACTACAAACACCAAACTTAATAATGCGACTAAGAATATGATTCTTAGTATCAATAAGGCTACTACACTCGAGGAACTGCGGAAGATCTTTCTTAAGGGTACCCTAAAGCTTCATCCTAACAAGGGTGGAAATGAGGCCACTTTCAAGATATTTATGAACGCTCACAACAAAAAGAAAAATCTTTTAAATTCCGGAAATACAAAGAAGAATGATGTTAAAATAAATAACATGACTGAAGATTTGGTAAATAACGCAGTCAACGAAGAATTGACAACTGAAATCGTGAACGAAATCAATGCTGGACCTGTAACGGATGAAATTATCGACGATCTTGTTAGTAAAATAATAAACGAAACGCCTGTGATGAGACTTGGTGGCCGAGCAGCTGAACCCAATCAACTCACCAACGATATTTTAACTAATGTCGAACAAGATGTTTCGAAAGAGATCGTGACCACCTTTAACAACCCATTATTTAACAACAAACGGACTACAATTAACAATCCACTATTTAATAACAAGAAGGATGGATCCGAAGAGTTGAGTAATTATATAAACAATCTGGGACTACAAAACGAAAATAAACAAAAGCTCATGTCCTTGTTCAACACGACCAACCAAACACTGGAAGCTGCCAAAAGAAATGCGACAACGATACGTGACACCCGGAAATTGGAGAAGAATGCGAATTTCGTCTCGGAAAGAGATAAGCTCCGAAACAAGATTACAAAGGAACTGAATATGGTACCCAATAACAATGGTATGTTCAGTGAGCGCAGGGGTCTCACGAAGGGTAGAATTGGTATTTGGGCGAGAGAATTGAAACAGGCAAAGACGATGGAAAATTTAAAAAATATCGATAACAAGTTAGCTAAAAAGACAGCACTTCGCAGAGATATTGAAAATAAGTACACTAAGATGGGACTCACAAAAGTTGAAAAGATGAACCATAGACGAAAAACAATGAAATTTTTGAATAATGTCGACGCGAGGCGTGAGCTCGTAGAAATTCAAGTGAAGAATAAGACGAACAACAATAATAATACAAACTCAGTCATATCTAACTACAACTCGAATGCGAACTCGAACGAACCCAAGGGGAAAATGAAGTACGGATCTCGTGAGAATTTCATCAATGCTAAAAAGATTGAACTCCGAGAATTGGCAAAGAATACGAGTACAAACTTTGGTAGAAATATCAACCAGATGGAAACTCGAACAAACGTGGCGAAACTTCGTGGACGGATCGAAGGAGCGGTTCGTAGAAACAAGGCTTCATTTGAACCTGTGATGACCAATATAGATCGCATCAAGAGAGCCGGTGCGGCCGCTGAGGCGAAGCGTAAGGCGAAGGCTGAATTACGAAAGAAAAACAAAGAAGTCGCCAAAGCCACTGGAAGGGGTGTCAAGGCTACACAAAAAAAGCGACAAATGAAGCGTAAGTGAAACACGTAAATATTATAATTTCAAAAATAATGGATATCGACGACGATTGTACCGTGATTACCGACATGCCTCTCAGCGACGAGGTTGTCGATTTCATCGAACGGGGTATCCACCGTGATATGACTGATGATGATGTAGTGAATTGGTGCGACAATAACCTTGATGGTCTCGCATCCATATATGAAAAGTATCGGGGTACATACTTGTCATATGGGCAAGCGGAAATGACGCTCTTTTTTACACAGACGATTTATCAGCGAGAAGATGCGATGGAGATGATTAGTAGCTTTGTAGATTTTTTATGATTAAAGAAATAAAATTCTTTATAACAATGTCTACGTGTGGAGTATGCTGTGAAAAAATAAACAAATCAACGCACAAAAAAGTAGAGTGTCCTTTTTGCGATTTAGTGAGTTGTCGTTCATGTAGTCAAAGATATATACTTTCTTCATTCGAAGACCCGCATTGTATGGGGTGTAAGGCACTCTGGAATCGTGAATTTGTAGATTCGTTTTGTACAAAGGTTTTTAGAAATAAAGACTACAAAAAGCATAGGGAAAATGTTCTGTTCGACCGAGAGAAGAAGTTGATGCCACAAACACAGCCCGAAGTTGAAAGAATTATTCAATTGCGGAGACTAAGACACATCCTCCATAATCAGAGATTAGAACTCTTAGAATTACATCACAAACATAAGACAAATTTTGACACAGACGTCGTACACCCAGCGGTACTAAAACTGTACAGGGATATGGAAAATACGTATCGTCATTTAAATGAAATACGTTCACAGATTACGAATGTAGAGTTTGAACCAAGAAACTTTATACGTCAGTGTCCTTCGGAGCAGTGTAAAGGATTTTTAAATGAAGATTGGTACTGTGGTCTATGTAGTGTAAAATACTGTAAGGATTGTAACGTAACGTTACATGCGGATCATATATGTGACCCGGAAACCGCACAGACTATCCAGCTTTTGAATAAGGATAGTAAATCATGTCCCAAATGTGGTACAGTTATATATAAAAGTAGTGGATGTATGCAAATGTGGTGTGTAAACTGTCACACCGCATTTAACTGGAGAACAGGTGAAATAGACAACGGGCGTGTACACAATCCGCATTTTATAGAATTTAAAAGACTGAAGATGTCTTCTCGCGAGCACGGTGACATCCCATGTGGGGGGATACCGACGTTTAGAGAACTCAGGGAACACGACGCATCGAATGAAATGCTTCGGTACATGATGTTAGTGTCTCAACTGGAGAGGGAGCTTTTGTTTATGAATATAGAACCATTCGATAACACATCTATACGTATTGAGTATATGTTGAATGATATTTCTGAAGAAAACTTCAAGACACTTTTACAACGACAAGAAAAGTACGTTGATAAGACGAAGGAAGAGTACCATATATTTGAGCTCATCACACACACGTGTGGAGATCTTCTGAGGCAATATATTTTAGAACCAGAAAAACATGATGATATACTCAACCAGATGGAGTCGATTATGGAATATTCGAATGATGTATTTAAAATATTAAGATCTAGGTATAATTCAGGTACACCAAGAACTATAAATGTTTTATAGAACTCCCCGGGTTATACAGGGGCTTCTTACTGAAAGGGAGCGAATGTACATAATGGAAACCGCAGAAGATAAGTTCGAGGATTCTAAAATTACAACCGGTAAAATTATCGATACGAGTATTAGAAAAAGTAAAACAGCCTGGTTATCAAAAAAGGATCCTATAGTAAAAAACATTATCCAGAAATGCCTAAAATATACGGATAAACGTATGATGAATTGTGAAAAGTTACAGGTTCTCAAATACGAAAGGGGTGGTCATTACACATTTCACCAGGATTGTTTCATGGATGACACAAATAAAAGAATCCATACGTTTATTTTAGCTCTCAATGACACTTACGATGGTGGAGAAACATGCTTTCCCAATCTCAATACATCGTACAAATTGAAGGCTGGTGACGCTTTATTTTTTGATACTCTAAATATATTCGGGTGGATGACATCCAAGGCTTTACACGGCGGGTTACCTGTAAAGTCTGGTGAAAAATGGATTTGTAATTTATGGATTCGTGAATATCCGTATTTATTCTAAGTAATCCTTACAGATGGTATCACATTCGGGTGCGTCGGGTTGAGATACGCAAAGACCATTACATATGCCGGTAAGGTACTTGTCACAATCGGTCTTACATTGTTTGTGTTCATCTTTCCTTTCGGGGTCATTTAACACATCTTGATTACAGCTTGTTTTACAATATGTATATGTCTGGGGGTCATCCATAACCTTTGTATTTTCCAACATCCCATCGATCCTTGCGAGATCCATAAACTTGATCCTACCACCATTGGCATTAAGAGAAGCTACGAATGCTGGTACTTCCGGGTAAGGGAACATAGGCTTCTCGGTCTCCTCGGTCTCCTCGGTCTCCTCGGTCTCCTCGGTCTCCTCGGTCTCCTCGGTCTCCTCGGTCTCCTCGGTCTCCTCACCGGCATCGGGGTCACCTTCTAAATTCTCCGTCTGGGTTTTAATAACGATGACCGTGATGATTGCGGCGACGAGTATCAAAATGATTTTCCAATCAAACTTCATTATATTTATATACATATATTTTTTTACATATAGAGGTGTCTCCAAACTTTTCCGATAATATGAAAGTTCATCTACGGTTCAAAGAAGCGCAAGATTTTCCCACGTGTCTATGATCACCTCCAAAGCTTTACACGGTGGGAATCCTGTAAAGTCTGGTGAAAAAGTGTATGTAATTTATGGGTGCGCAAGTATCCTTACTCCAACTGATCCTTAACCTTCTCACGGTTCGCCATATGGAGTGCCTCGACGTCCGCCTTGTTCTGTCCCGTGTATGGGACGGCATATCCCTCATCGCACATCCACTTGTTTACGTTGGTCCACACACCATCTTCAGATACCCAAACCTCTGCGAGAACACGACCAAACTTACCTCTCGAATCCGCCTCGGGGCATCTGAGTTCGATCTCGATATCATCCTTCTCAGATGCGACCGCCTTCATACACCACTCCTTGAGCTTCTTCTTGGAGAGGAGACCAAACTTCTTCTCCTCTGCGTCAGATGTGCGAGACTCGGGTGTGTCAATACCTAGGAGACGAACACGTTGCTTCGTACAGACATCAAAACCAAGGTCGATGGCGACGTCGATGGTGTCACCATCGACCACCTTCTCGAGGGAAGAGACGCGGTACTTGAAGTTGCAGGGTTCGACGTTGTAAGAAGACATTTCTAATCACAATACACTTAAAATCTTTATGCTACGTTAAGATATGAAATGTGTCGCAACCTTTTCCGAAAATAATTTGTACAAAATCAAACTGGCAAAGACTCGTAAGAATGTTCTTGAAGGTATGTACAGACGACCGAGTATCGTGGAGGTGCGTCCAATTAGAGAAAATCTGAGACTTCGTTTACGCTTCACCGAAGCGATAAAAGAAGCACAGGAAATATGCGAAGATAACATAGAGTCCCAAGAGTGTCATTGGGCGTGGTATGAGGTGGATGAATTAGAGGATTCCCTCATGCGTCAATGATGACCGTAGGTGGTTCGTCATCATATCCATAAAATTTAATAGAAACGCCATAGAGTTCATTGAGTCGTGAGTGTAACTCTCCATTTATGAACCATTTCCATTCGTGTAAATCTGTAGAAAAGTATTCACATTTATCCTCCCCGAAGCCACGTTTATAAAGAAAGTCTTCGTAGCGTATTTCCCTCATGAGAGAAAAGACTCCATCAGGGACCGGGACTGTACCCATTTTGACGGCGTCGAAGATGTCGATGACATAGTACCCACGTGCGTCACATATGATGTTGACTTGTATGTCAGGGAACCCTTTGATGAAAGATTCAAGGTCGGCGTTACTCGGGAGTGTCGCGAAGATCGTGGGACCGACTTCGTCTGGAATTACTTGTAGAAGTGATGGATGTGTGTGATATGCCACAGGTGCGTCGGACCACTCTGCCTCGAGAACACTCGAGTCGACGCGTGCCCTCTCCTTCGAGGTTACGTAGGTGAGACCTTTATAGTTCATGCACTTGTCGTACTTGACCTTACCTCCATATTCCCACCTATTCTTTGATGACAACTTACTTACAGATTTCAAATCTCGCACCACGATTTTTGTAATGTGTAACCTGTGTGCGGTCATCCTATATTCATGATGACATTTTTATCTAGGAGTGTAATCTCACCGAGTTCGTCCCACGTGTAGTACTTGATAGATATACCAAATTTTCGACGCATTATGGGGTCTATGTAGTTGTTCACAGCTCGTTTCCATTGAGTGGGTGTGGTTTGGATATACGCCAAGTTACTCCATGTGACCGATACTCGTTGAAATTCCTGACCCTGTACGAGACGGTTGAACTCACGGATAACGGCATCGATATCGGGTTTGTTTAGGTTTGTTTCGATGAGGTCGATGATGTAGTATCCTTGATTTTCGAGGATGAGATTCGCTTGCATGTTCGGGTATGCGTTTACGTACACCCTAAAATCGGCTTCACTAGGGTATGTGAAAAGTGGACTCGCATGTTCGGGGACGGGGTGAGTGTGATACACGATATATTGAGTCATCTCTTCTTGTGTCGGCTGTACAGTGGCGAGGCGCTGGTTCGTACGAGCTGTGGGTCTATTGAACCTGACATAGTTACGTGTGTTTGACAGGGTGAATGGTATCGTACCTGCGTACTCGACACGTTGTTCCCAAGTCTTTTTGTACACATCTTGAAGTTCCTTGATTGTTTTACGGCTCAAACGAACAGACAAGACACTGCCATTAGTTCCCGTGACCGTTCCAAGATTGAACGCATTCCTGGGTATGTTCACACGTCTAAAATTACGAGCGAGGCGGTTGATTGCGGCATTGAGTTGTGTCATTTTCCTTCGTCTCTCCACTTCGCGGCGCCTATTGAGAGCCTGTCTACGCACAGTTTCAACCTTGTGTTTCTCCGCCGTCTTCGTAGAAGTCTTTTTGACCGAAACCATCTTACTTTAGATAAAGAAGAAAATTGAAGTACAACTAATGAACATCGAAGCATTCGCTCGAGAGATATATTCTCAACTGGGACCTGGGTACAGTGAGAGAGTATACCACAATGCGATGGAGGTTTTACTGAGAGAGAAGGGAATTCGTTATGAATCTGAGAGGATCATCCCCATCCCATTCAAAGGGCATGTGATTGGCAACTTAAGGGCGGACATTATTATTAACAACGAAACTGTGCTAGAATTCAAGACTATTAAGACTCTGAATGACGCGGCGGAGTTGCAGGGTAGAAACTATCTTCATCTGACAGGTCTGAAGACGGCGTATCTGGTGAATTACCCCCCTCATCCGGGGCGGGAGGTAGAGGTGAGACGGATTCAAGCAGTACCATCAGAGGTAGAATCCGAGCCAGATTGTGATAGAACCTCCGGGATTCCACATAGTGTGTCTGCGGATCTATTACAGCCACTTGAAGAATATCTTGAGCCCTTTGGAGTAGAGTCCGAGCTTCTTCTAGACAGTGGTGTACCGCTGGGTCGTCTTGACTGATTGTCTCCAGGTGGGGGAGGACTTTGGTTTCCAATTCATAGAGGGCGAGAAGTGCTGGCTCGTCGTTCATTTGAAATACTTGTATTTACGCTCGTACTTAGGCAGTATTTCCAAATATACAGGGACCCCACCACTCGGAGGTTTCTTACAGAAATTCTTACATTTACAACAGTCACGTGGGTTCGTGAGTTGCCTCTTATTTGCGTAACATTTCATGGGAAGGTAGATATCCTTCTTGAGAATTCGAACGATACGATCGATGAGAATCATAATAACTTCTCTCGCACCCAATCTCTATCCTTCTTAAAAATTTTAGACAACTTAGGGTCCTTATTTTTAAAAAGTATCATGAGAACGTTCAAGCGCCTGAAAAGACCGAGGGGTGGCTCTCCAGCTCGCACGACGCGCATGAGGGCACGGTGACGGGCAAGTTCGGACTTTTCCCTAACATCCTCGTAGCCATGGGCACTGAGGATACCCGAATTACTGAGAGGGATGATCACCTTAACCTTCATTTGTTTTACCCAACATTATTTTTTACCCTCGCATACTAAGCACACTCTCTGTCTACTGAAACAACCGGTACATAAAAAATGTTCACATTTGCGAAACTTGACACATTCACTCGGTATGCGACAATTTGGACACGGGGAATTTTTGAATTGAAGGGTTTCATTCTTGAATCTCCAAAAGCATGAAGTACACACCTTTAAACCCGGTCTCATCATTTTACCGCAGACGGAGAAATTCGGGCAGGTCATCTACTTACACCGTCGGAATAAATTCCCATTTTAAATCGTGACATATTTTTTTCCATATGACATCTTGTTGATATAGTTTTTCCTTGGACTTGAGTAGAGGAAAATACTGAAGGTATTCATCTTCGCTCAGAAGTTCACAGAATTTGTATAGGACGTATGAGTAACTGAGGAAGTTTTTCCTTTCCGAGGGACAGTTATCATCGAACGGTTTTTGGATATCTTTGAACATTATTCGAAGACACTCTTCCAGCTCCTGTGGCATGCTCGGTGGTTTAACACCACTTAGAATGTTTGTTATGTAAGGGACATGTTCATAATATTTATTCAATCTCAACTTTTTAAGTAAACCTCTCACCTTTGCGTGTGTGATATCTTCCAGTTTCTTAATTTTCATTTTCTTGAGTTCTCCCCGTAATTGCTCCATCACTTCCGGAGGTATCGAAGTCATCTCTTGTGCTTGGAATTGTGACACCCATTCGTTGAAGTGATTTTCCCTCTTGTATGAATAATTTATAATTTTTTCAGTTTCTTGCTCCTCTTTGTATGTCAATTCGTCACTGATCGCCCGAGTAATTATCAATCCACACCCATCACATACCAGATCTGCCGTTTCTCGATAATGAATGATGTTACTCTCCGGACAATTCGTACAGATTTCAACTATTCGTTCTCTATCTTTTGTTATATTTTTCTTTTCGACATCGATGAGATAGTCTGTGAATATATCCTTTCGTTTTAGACCGACAGTCTCTTTCACATTAAAGACGTTGTCGGTATTTGACATTTCTTCACTCTCTTCGTTATCATCATCTATGTAATGTCGCATGTATGGCATGCACTTCATTATGTAATCTGCCATCTCGGATTGGTATTTATCCTTGTGAATTGGATCGTTCTTTATGAGTTCACCCCATTCGTCTATTTTATTATTATATCTACTTAAAAAGTTACTTTCCATACCTTATATAAAGAATGCTCTTTAAACTTTTAAGTAATCTTATATACTTTTACAAAAAGATAACCACGTTTCCGGATTATTACATCGTTTCTAAGTCCCTGACTTATGAAATTGATCCGGACATCAGGTATAAGACTGAAGATCCATTCTGGGAAATTGAAAGTAAGGATTGGGAAGATGGTATTTTAACTGAATATTATACAGATGTCACGTATAGAAATAGTATGCATACGTGTATCCCACAAAATGTAAAGAATGTCATTCTACGTGTCAAATACATGTTCAACGGCAAAGTGTACACGGCTATATCGAATAATATCAATTTTTTGCCCGGTGTAGATGAAGACAAGAACGTACATTTTAGTATTCCTTTGAGTAGTGCCTGGTTAGTTGATCATGATGATAAACCTATAAGAGATATTACTGAAAAGGTGAAACGTTACAGTGGTCCTCGTTGTGATTTCCACAAGGAGAAAGTTCCAATTGACCAATTCCTATATTACGATCGTTCGTATCTGGAAACACATTTACCTAAAATTATTATTAAAAACGCACTCGGTATGACAAAGACGATATCGACACTGGATACTTGTATTACAGATCTTCGGATACCTTAGTCGCCAGGTAGAACTTAAGCTCACCCAGGTTCGCAACGTTATATTTTAGAATCAAAAACCGGTTGCCCGTTTCTTGTATAATTTGCACAGACGCACACATACTCGTCGCCTTTGTAAAGATATTCAAATATTTAAGACTGTATAGACCAGTTATACAGGGACTTTCCTCCGGGCATTCGATACATGTCTCCTGGTTCGCAAAATCGCCGTCACATCTAAGTTTGAGGTACTTGCCCTCACGGGTGATACTAATTTCCGAACCGAGGTTATACATATCACGACACAGACGCTGAAAGTCTGATGAAGGTAGAATTGTTACGGTGGACATTTCAACTTCAGGAACTTCTATACGACTTTCATTGATATCCAGTAGCTTCAATTGGAACTTGGAACTCGTCTTTTTTGATTCGCTCGTAATCGTGATATCCATATATTCCTTTGAATTGATTTCAATCTGGAGAACATCACTGTTTGTAATTGTTTTCAGTAACTTGAAAGTGTTTGAAATATTGATACCAGCTATAATCTCCTCCTGATCACAGTGATACTCTTCAAAGTTATCGGCTGCCAGGAACATATCAATCAGTGATGTTCTCGCCGTGTCGAGTGTGACAATATACATACCCTGTGGTCGAAAGTAAATATTGACGTCATTGAGAATATCCTTTAAAACTTCAAAAGTCGACTTAAAAGCGGATGCTTGTATTGAAACCAATTTCATGTCTACAAGACTCATGCGTTACATCTTTAAATCTGTATATGCCATACCCTTAGATACGTCCCTGCTTATTTTTTCTTCAAGTTCCTTTGTCATCGCAGGCTGGAGAGACTGGCCGTAACTATCTAGGTAGAACATATTCGCATCCTTTTCGTTACCATGTAGACTACTCATGGAACACACACCACCAAACCCACCGTGTTCGATATCCTTCTTTGGTAGGAGTGAGTCTAACCAGTTTCTTATTTCACCTCCCACGAGAATCTTTCCATTCTTTGTCAGCATCGTGGGAACACGGGTAAGCTTGTTCTGAAAGTTTCTGGGTATCCCCTGTGTATTTACGTTATGGAACTGTACCAACTGTTTCAATTGCGCCTGATTATTGACATATTCAACAATTTCCATGGAATGTTTACATCTTGGACTATAAATTAGCAGGGACATCTAATATTTATATGGTATTTAGTAAAAAAAAATTAACGCACTATAGTAAAGATGAAGATATATATATTTTTGATTCTCATCGTCTTGGTCATTTTGTTGACCAGGCGTGAATCATTCACTGAGATTTTCGGTTTTTCAGGGTACAATAAACCAGTAGACTACATTCGTCTCAATGATCCCAGACCAAACCTATCGGGTTACAGTGAGGTTGAGGTTTCTGCTGATAACGACATGATGGAAACCCTCGTCATTCAAGCGAACGACGAAATTTCGAAGCGCATAGGTACTCCCACCTATATCATCGAAACGACTAAAATCAAGAAATACACCGGGGGTGATGGTGACATTTATGAATGTGTATTCATGGTGATGAAAAAGGGTGGTTTCACCTATGGGTTCTCAGTCGTAGCTTCGTTCGAAGTGAAGGGTGATGCCGTAAATCTCACATCTCTTCGCTCTCAGCCACTTGATGCTAAACAGCCTAGCGACGTGAAAGCTTTTACAGAAGGGTCGCAGGGTAAGGAATTTATTAAATTCGACCTCATTAAGGAAGTGGCTATGCCTACCAGGGGTGAGTTTGAAAAGGCTAAAAATAATTTACAGTAATTGTAATGATCAACATCAATGACATTTTAAAAATTGATGAAAAGAAGAATCTGATCAAAAAGGAGATATACACTAAAATTTACGAACAGTTTTCTTCTAAAATAAAACAGTCTGTCGAATTCGGTCATAAACAAGTATTTTTAACCATCCCCATGTTTTTATTAGGGTATCCCGTGTTTGATAGATCGGCAGCATGTCGTTACATAGCGAGACAGTTTATACGAGGTGGCTTTACTGTACAGTGTATCACCGAGTTTGATTTATGTGTGTCATGGCCAAAACCCCAAAAGGTAAAAGATAAAAGTGTTCATGACGATGATGACATTGAATTTCCGAATCTTATGAACCTTAAGAAGGTAGCGAACAAGTACAGGCGGGGTGCGTAGGAAATAAGTTTTAAAAAAACCCAATTAATCATAAATGGACAATTTGAACGTGCTCGTCGAGGCTAAAAAGGAATACCTCGAGCAGTTATGTCTCATAATGTGTCCTCCTATGATTAAAGTTTTTGATGAAATGTACAGGGAAGCCGTTAAGCTCTCAAAGGGGCGCAAGATTCTCATCATGTTCCAGAAGTTACTGAAGGAAGTTCCCAACTGGTCTAATGCGATGTCTAAACAGCATACAGATAATATCGCCGATAGATGTGCTTGGTTCAGTGATCTTTTGGCTGCCGTTTTTGTAGCCTGTACCAAGATTCTATCCGCGGTTCGTCTCAAGGCGAATAACAAGAAAATTTCGCTTAAATTGCCAACGAATGAAGTGTTTATTCAGACGTGTTACAATAACATCGCCAAGGACCTGTACAAAGACCCTTACATTTTCCACAACGAACAAAGTGAATATACCCGTGATGAAAGTTTGACTTCACGGTTTTGTATGGCTATCGAATACACAGTAAAGGAGTTGATACCTGTTCAGCAAATTCTTCAAACGTACATGTCTCAGGATTCGAGGGACATTGATCTCGATGGCGAAATTGGGGACACACTAGACCCTGACGTCGTCGATGAACCAGAATTTCCAATGGAAGAACCCGAAGAGGAGCCCGCGCCCGTTGAAGAGCCTGCTCCGCCTACCGAAACGGGTATCGCTGACGAGTTTAAAACCGTGCCGGGTGTCCAGGCTCCATCTGCCCCCGAAGAGCAGGAACCTGAACCAGCGGGTGAATTCAGGACTGAACCCCTGGAACAAGAACAAGAACCTGAACCAGTGGGTGAATTCAGTGGCGAAGTACAGGGGGGTGTTTTATTTGACGACGCACCAGAGCAGCGTACAAAAAATCCCCGGTATAATTAAATGGAACTCTCTGACTATCTCCGTGACCCAATGAGCGCCGCTCTCGTAGCAGGAGGTATCACTGCCGGTTATATTCATCTCAAGGCACACCTCAACAATGAAGGCAAACTAGAATTAAACAAGTATACCAAACCCGCTATATTAAACGCGATACTTGTATTTTTCATTGTCTCTAATGGTTTAGGTAAAAAGGAGTCGATATCTTCAGACCCTTTCTAAAACTTAAAGATTACAAAGTTATAATAAGAAAATGGCTTCCGTTACTGCGTTCAACGATATGATGGGTCAATTTCTTGTGGAATTGCACAAGACTCTTCCAGAGGAAAAGGGCATTAAGAAGATGTTGACATCTTTTGACGTTTTAAAGTCCACAAACCCCCGTCTCATCGTGGATGGATACATGAATGGCGTAACCCCTTATGCCAGTCGCATCTCTAACAAGGATGAGAGTTTCATGTTGAATGAAATCGAGAACATCGAGTTTCTCAAGGACCTCGACGTAAAGTCGTATTGGTCTAAGCTGTCCGCAAACACGAAGGATGCCACCTGGCAGTATCTTCAGACGCTCTACATGCTCGGCACCACTATCGTTTCGATCCCCCCTGAAACGCTCTCCATGATTGAGACGTTAGCGAAGGAGTGTGCTGATAAATTCGAGAATGGTGATGGTGATCTTGATCAGGATGCGTTGATGAAAATGGTCAGTAGTATGATGGGTGGATCGGGACAGGGACTCCTGGAAAAATAAACCTTTACCTATATTAAATGAAGGCTTGGTTCGACGACCCTAAGCAACTCATCAGGCGTGATCAAATTTCTCAGTTCTGGCCGACCAGTGATCAAACGCCAGAAGATCGAATTAATGCGGCTTCTAGATTCATAATTTACATTACCACCGTCGTGTTTCTCATTCGCCGCGATCCCAGGATTTACGTTCTGGCCTTGACTGTCCTCGCCGTTATTTTTGTTTTATACAAGAGCAACATGGTGAAGAATACCAGATCGAATTATCCGACGATGTCGGGGTCTGCGTGTCAGAAACCAACGCGTGACAATCCCATGGCTAACGTGCTCATGACTGATTACACCGACGCTCCCAATCGTTTGGAGGCGTGTTACTACTCACACCCCAATGAATTCGTCACGGAGGGTGTCCCGTTCGATTCAGGACGTTCTCGTTCGTCGTTACCTCGGTTCCAGAGAAATGCGATAGATAGACAGTTCGTGACAGCCCCTGTGAGTAAGATTCCAGGGGATCAGACAAATTTTGCTGAGTGGTTGTACGGTCCCAAGAACGGACCCATGTGTAAGAGTGATACGAGGTATTGTAGTCCCGACGCGCGTGGTGTTCAATTGGAAGCGTTTGCGGGTCTTGGAGGGGATGGGGACATTAGGGGCCCCCGAGGCGGTGGCCGTGTGCGAGGGGGTGGCGGAACCTATAGTTAGATTAATATTCTCATGTAATAATAAATGGCGTATCAACTCCAACCCGGTCTCTCGATTGTTGAAAATGCTGATGCCCTACCAACTAAAAAGGCGACTGATGAGGTTTTCGTTTACCCTCAGCCCAGTCAATTAAATTATGGTTCACGACCCAATACCATGCTTTACGGAACTGCTCCGTACATGGGTGGTAAGGGTTCTCCAGCGGAATTCATTGAAACTTCTGATCAACTTCGTCCCCAAGCCACCACCCGTTTCAATAAAGTAATCGTACCTACATACGAACGCAACCTTTTCCCTCTCAATAACGTAGAATGTAAGGTTCCTCTTCGCACGATGCGATATGAACCTTCGAGCACCCGTGCCGAGCTTCAGAACGGACTGTTTGATCAGAGATATGTTAATAAAAATGTTAATAAGAAGTAAGAATGGCTGACCCAGTTTCACTACTCGCCATAGCCGCACTCGTTTATACTGGACGTTCCCTCAGTAAAAAACCCGAAAACTATACCGAAATTCCGGGTCCGAGTCCGGGTCCGAGTCCGGGTCCTAGTCCGGCCCCCCCTACCCAATTCAATGAATTCAAGGAAAATGATTTCGTGTCACAGATGAATACCCAACAGAAGAGGGAGGTGGAAAACTTCGGAGATATATCCAGGCAGCAACGTAGTGGTGGTCAGGAAATCCTGAATATGCGCAATCGAATGTATGATCAGGGTCGCATGAACAATCTTTCCCCGATCGAGAAACAGCTCGTTGGTCCAGGTCTCGGTGTCAGTGCCGATACACCAGCCGTCGGTGGTTATCAGCAGATGTTCAGAGTTAACCCAATCAACGTCGGTGAATACAGGCTCACTACATTACCAGGGCGTAATGGTCCCGCTCAAGATGTTACAGGTGGACGATCGGCGGTTGTTGGTGAGTTGACACATCACAAGCCTGAGACTACTGCGCATCTCCCCAGTCGATTACCCACGATGCCCGGTCGGGCACAGGGTATGTCGGGCGTCGTTCCCCGTAACGAGCACGAGAAGACCAAGAGGACCACCAACCGTTCTGAAACGGGACTCCGTTCCGATGGGTTGGGGTACAATGGCGCTAAGCGTTTCGTCCCCGCTCAGACGATCGCACAGAATCCCACGAGGTTTAGAACTGACCGTAACGATGAACAGTATGCGTACAACAATCAGCCTACTCCAGGTATTGTCAATTTTGTTGGCGGATACACCAACAGCGCAGCATCGCAGCTAAATGCTAAAAGCAATGATGAACTCATGAAGTATGGTTTCCGCCCGGAAGATCGCCGTGGCATGCCTAACCGCATGGGTAATCCTGGTCGTATGAACGTACGTGAGAGTGCGGGTAAGCAGGGTGGTAAACTCACCGTTGTTCGGTCGGATACGTCTCGCATTGATGGTCGTACCAACGCAGCCAATGGTGGTTGGACACAAAACTACAAGAATAAAGAGTATCATCAGTTCAACGCCTATAAGGGTAATGAAAATCCCTACTCCAGGCGTCTCGATATTGCGAAGGTTCAGCTTCAGAATAACCCCTTATCCCACAGTCTCTCTCAGTAGTTTTCACTGTATAGACAAAAACACTCATTAAAATATTATACATCTATTTTAATGAAGGTACATAACCTCTCTATTGATAGTAGTCAGCGCGGAATCAATATCATCGCATCGAACTCATTTTATGACATAGAAGGTACATACGTCATAGATGCCTATTCCAATACATACTCTGACCCAAACAACTATGTCGTCACCCTAAAAAATCCAATTTATGACGTCACTGAAATTAAACTCGTCTCTGCCCGTATTCCCACGCCTCAACTTACTTTGTGTGCCACGAATAATACATTCAGTGTGGATGGTCAAACTGTATCACTCACGAATGCCGATTACCCCACAGGTGACGATCTAGCACTACATTTACAGAATCAACTCGCACCTCCTGTCTCTAACGTGAGTGAAGTTTCATTCGACACGGATACGAAACGATTTACATTCTCCAATGTTGGTACCTCGAATACGTTCACCTTTGAATTTCACACGGGAACAAATGGATACATCGAAGAGTCGTCGTTGGTCACGACACCCCACCAGATACTTGGATTCGGTTCAGGTGATTACGATTCCACAAGCAATGTACTGACGTCGGGTGCTATCAATCTCAATGGACCGAATACACTGGTTCTGAAACTTTCGAGTGGATCGGATGAATTCACACAGAGTGTATACACGTCAACACCATTTTACACTGGTCACATTTTACTGGATGGATCAGATTTTATAAACTTTAACGGTGCTGATGATACACTCACGCATCATTTTCATACAGGAGCTCTAAAATATATCAAGGATATTCGAGTTGAGTTTTTCTATATGAGCCACGGAAGATTGATTCCTTACGATTTTATGAACCAAGATCACATATTAAAGTTTGAAATTACATGCTCGACTGATAAACTAGAAAATCTACCAAAAGTTGTACTGGACGAGGTGTTACCAAAAAAGCCGATAATAAGTATTCCTGAGGAATTTAAGAATCCTTATAATCGTGAAGTATTGTTCTATATTGGTGTAATTACCTTTTTGGGTATACTACTCATTTCATTTATGAAAAAGAGAGTTTAACGGGAGACCGCGTACACGGGCTGCGCTGGCTTGGAAACACGGGTGGACACACCGGAGATGAGCATGTAGACCACAATCGAGAGGAGAGTGGTGAGGACAGCGGTGAGGGTGTACTGGGCACCACCGTTCTTGGGAACCTTGATGACCTGGCTGATAGTCCAGCGGACCACATCCATCCACGACATGGCGGCGGCAAAGGAGAAGCCGGCAACAATGGCGTTAAGAGACTGAGTCTCGAGTTCCTGAGTGACAAGATTGACAGTCTTAAGAGCAGCCTTCATTGTGAGTTGTATACTATAACGTGGGAAAATATTTTACTCTGGAAGTAATTCTTCTTTTGTTATTTTTTTGTATCGTTGTTTCCTGAGTATTTTAGAATTAGCAAACAATTGTTCATCATCAGATGATTCAGTGCTGTCAGACTCCTGGTCAGAATCCAGCACAGTCAATTTAGTTTTAGTAGCTGAAAAATTCCAACCATCAGGCTCCCATACCGCCATTCTTATTAATAGCATTTTTTAAGATTTGCTCAGCTGGATTGCGCGGCTCCCACGTATGCCAGTTATCGTACGCCTGGTTCATTTGAATGTACCTGGGGTTGTTTCCTGTGTATCGTGTAAATGTGGGGAGTTCACTTTCTGGGACAATCGGTATATCCTCTTCATCTGAATCGGATGCGTCGTACACTTCTGGGTACATACTGCCTGTCACCAGACCGACCGTGTGCATCGCACAATACCTAGCGGCATAATCCACATCTTCTGAAAGAATCACTTCTCTTCCACAAGCTTTGGCGTATTCCCCTGCGAGCACGACACTCTGTTCAAGGACTGGCATAACGATATCAACCATCGCCGTCATATAGTCCTCCGCCTGCTTGTTAGCCATGGCCACGTCATTATCATAGCCGGTCCTCATCATGTTTACTATGTATAATTAAAAAGTTTGACTTAGGTTTTACATGAGTAAAATTTTGTCAAATAAAACGAGACACTATACTAGAATGAACCTCCAGCTGAGAAAATTCAATCCGGAAACGATAACGGATGACAGGGTGTGTGTTTTCATCGGTAAGCGTAATACCGGAAAATCGACTCTCGTGAAGGATATTATGTATCACAAGAAGCATCTTCCAGCTGGTATCGTATTATCAGGTACAGAGGAAGGGAACCATTTCTATTCCAACTTTATCCCTGACCTGTTCATTTATGGTGATTATGACAGAGAGGCGATAGAACGTGTCATGGCACGCCAGAGAAAGCTCGTCGGAGCGGGTAAAGAAAATTGTGGAGCTTTCATGCTTCTTGATGACTGTATGTACGACTCGAAATTTTTAAAGGATACGTGTATACGGCAGTGTTTTATGAACGGACGACACTGGAAGATTTTTTTTATGCTCACGATGCAGTACGTGATGGATCTTCCACCCGCTTTACGTGCGAATGTAGATTACGTATTTATTCTGAGAGAGAACATCATCCAGAACAGAGAGAAATTGTATAAATCATTCTTTGGTATATTTCCCAGTTTCGACATGTTTTGTAAGGTGATGGATGCGTGTACAGAAAACTATGAATGTCTTGTCTTAGACAACACAGTCAAGTCGAATAAGATTCAGGATTGTGTGTTTTGGTACAAGGCTACCCTCAGGAAGAATTTCAAAGTTGGAAGTTCTCAACTCTGGGGAATGCACAAGAAAATGTACAATTCGAAACATGCTGATCAGAAGGAGCAGGATGCGAATAAGGCTCCTAAGAAATCAGCCATCATCGTGACTAAAAGAAAATGATTGCGTCCTACAAACTGTTCAAAAACATATGCGTATATTAAATGTCTTCCACTCGCGTCGATACACTTAATTTATCAGACGATGGTGGCGGGATGGTTCCTTTGCAAGATAACCCATCTACGTCATTTACACCCGAAAAAAATATAAGTCAACATAAAGAGACGATGGATTCTACTCCCATTAACGATATCATGATGGATCATCCCATGATGACCGAAGAACCTAAGATGCAGAGTGTTCAGATGGCTGCCGCACAGCCCCAGGGTATGTACGCTGCTCCCACGCAGCAGGTACAGGAGAAAAAACCCGCTAGCAAATACCCTTTGAACCTCACCGATGATCAGGTCGTTGCCCTGCTCGCCGGTGTATGTGCGGCCATTTCTGTGAGTAAGCCTATCCAGGATAAGCTTGCGACCTCTATCCCCAAATTCCTTAACGAACAAGGGGGTAGAAGTGTGGTTGGTTTAGCGTCTACTGGCGTCATCGCAGCTATCATTTTTTACATCGCCAAGGATTACGTTGTGAAGGCTTAAGCAGTACCTGCTTGCCATCCCATATTACTATAAATCGAATTATCGACACCAGTGTAGTACGTTATTAACGCACCGGCAGCGAATGTCAGTACTAATAAGGTACCTAACTGAAGCTTTTTCATGTTATCAACGGAGGGGTCCTTAATAGCCTCTTCAGTGGGTTTCCAGACCCGGTTAATGAAGTACGTGAGAATGAATCCAATCACCGTAGACGTAAAGAAGAAGCCTTGATCGATGTGGAGTTGGGGAAGACGCTGCGAGTTCATTATCATCCTAATGGCGTTTGGTATGACGATGGTCAAGAAGGCAAGGTTGACGTAATAGTTCGGAGAATATAGGGGAACTTGTGTAATGGCGAACACGATGGCCCAGTATACAATCGCTGTGAGTACGACGTTAATCGGCGTTTTCATTTATAACATGAACGGAGATTATTTATCCTGGATATGCTGACCACAAAACCGAGTCTTGTCAGTAATCTTCTGATAAATTCCCAACTCTGTACACATTTCCATGAGTTCGACGTAATTAGACCAGAACTGATCCGAGTGAGAATATTCATCAACAGTGGAGTGTGCGAGTTCGTGAATGAGTACATGAAAAATTTCATTCGCACCGCCATCTAAACACATAGTAATCTCCGATCCTTTATTAACATTGAAACCCACTGTATCTTTCATCGTCATACGACCCGTGATGGGTATAGGCCTGACGAGAACCTGAAATTTCTGGTTATTGGTCTCGTGTAAATGGTCTCTGAGCACTCTATACTTTTCCTTCACCTCTACGAATTCCCTGGGTTCTACCGTCGTGTGTAAGATATATGCGTTCACTAACAACAAAATAATAAACAATATCATCTGTTATATACAAAGATAAATTTGCTATACAATTCTGAGATTGGGTTTCCTTTGAGACCCTCCCATAATTGTAATCTAAACCCCAAATCCTCTAGGTGGGTCACGAGAAGGTCTTTGTACGCCACGGGCTCCGACCTCGGTCCATCAGCATAAAAAGGTGTATCCACGAGATTCACAAATAACTTTTCACCAAATCCACCATTCCCATGTTCTTTGAGTTTAAAAAAGTTACCAGTGTCATCACAATATGGTGTTTTGAAGATGATTTTTTCGGAATCTGGGATAATACCCATAAGATATCCTCCAGGTTTAATTCTCTTCTTAATCTCATGAATGGAACTAAAAAAGAGATCCCTCGACGCAAATATATAGTGTAATGAAAAATTAAAACACACGATATCAAATCTTCTGTTGGGGCAGGCGTGAATATCACCTTCATAGAAATTTACCCGCAGATGCATCGTTTTAGCGCGTGACCGAGCTTCCACCAAAGCCTCGGGTTCCGGGTCACACATGTTTATATTTGCTCCACACTTGTGCCATTTTTGAAGATCTCCACCGAAACCGCACCCCACATCGAGAATATGTTGACCCTCTTTCGTCACGGATTGAATGAGGACTCTTTTCGCATCATTATGATTCTTCCGAATCTCTTCCATATTTCTTACACTCTTCACCCTTTTAAATCACTTAGGTTTATTAGCTTAAAGTTTTGATCCACTCAATAGATATAATGTCTCTCGAAACTGACTACACCACCGTTCCCGGGCAGGTCTTTGCGTGCATCTCTATCATAGGACCCGAATGTCCTCAGAAGAATGATAAATTTGGTATCAAGCTCCGCGGTGCTTTCGCCACCCGTGATGAGGCTGCGAACCATGCCAAGCGTCTTCAAAAGGAGGATCCCACATTTGATATCTATGTCGTGGAACAATACAAATGGCTTCTCATCCCCCCCGATCCCGCCAAGATTGATGACGTTCATTACACGAACGAGAAGCTCGAAGAGATTATGTCTGGATACAAGGAAAACCAGGCACAGGCTACTCGCATGTTTCACGAACGTAAACAGGCCATGATGGACAGCAAGGTCTCGTACACACCCGGTGATGAGAACTCTAAATTTTACACTCGACCTGATGAGCCTCCAATTTCTCACCCCGCGGAGGTTCTCGAACGTCTTAAGAAGGAGAAGCCTGATACTCCCATGGAGGAACTCGTCAAGGAGGCTGATACCATCGTCGCCGCTGAAGTCGAGGAGCGACGCAAGAAGCGTGAGGCCGAGGCTGAACTTGGGGAGATCAAGGAAGAGGAAGAATAATATTGATATATATTAAAACATAATGTTCACTATAATAATCACGACCATTCTGGTCAGTGCTTTTTTTATTTTGTTTTTTGAACCGAATTGGAATTCAAAAAACAAAAAAGTTGTTAAAAAAGTGAAAAAAGAAAAGGTTTCAACCACAGACGGGTTCATTGAAGATACGAGCGACGCCTTTCTCATACCCATGTATCCTACACAACTCATAAAGAAGGATAGATTTGGTAAAAACATACCAATTTATGGTGACACGGGTACATTCGTGGCGTATTCAACTATACCGGAGGATAACTGGTTGCATGGTTTTCCCCATGAAAAAACCGAGTAAAAACACGGCGAATGCGATAATCCAGGTGGATTTATCGACACTTTTAAATATATCCATTCCTTCAGTACTTCGCACAGGTGGTGGTGGATGCGGAGGCGGGGCGTATGTCATTTCCGACGGATGAAAATAATATTGTTCTTCTTGTATTTTATTATCTTCATTCTTCTCCTGTTCCTCCATAGTGGGGTTATATTCAATGGGATTTCCGATATCTGTTTCCATTTTCTATTATAGAAATTGTTTTTTTTAAGCGTGTTCTTCCTCACTTTCACTTTCATCATCTACGACAAAACCCTTCAGATTACCATTTTCATCGACATCTTCATCTTCATCGATGTCTTCGTCTTCACTATCGTCTTCACACTCATCTTCCGTGTCAATATCTGTATCTAATAGAACATCCGAGTCATAATCGTCTGCGTCGTAATCATCCTCGAGAACCGACTCGTCGGGTTGATAGAGATCTGGTTTCTTTATATGTCTTCCGGAGCGGGTAGTGGCAACCATATTGTATATAGAGTGTATTATTGTTTAAGCACTTTTAACACATCAGGAGTTAATGCGTACGATCTAGACTTGTTTCTTTTACATACTGGACATTTTTGAGTTATCTGATTCTTTTTGATAATATACGTCATGTTCACGTCATCGTGTTTACTATTAGTGGTTTCACAGAAATTTGATGTCGTGAGTACCGTGAAGGTTGTCTTGTCTCTCTTTACATTCACGACCGCGGTATTCTCCTGACCCTTTACCCAATTCTGTATGTACGCCTGAACCTTCTCTTTAGCGACACTGTGGTCCAATGAGGGCTTATCAACAAATTTCTTAATTTCTGGACAATCCTTTATGCGATCCTTCCTGGGGTACAACTTGTCTGTAATATTTCGTGTCAATAAGTGTCTACGCCCACAAAAATCTTTACAGAATCCATCTCGGCGACCCCAGAGTGTCTCACATCTACAAAAACATTTTTGAATAATCTCGTTTCCACTGATGATAAACCAGACGTGATTGGATCCATGCTCTCGCTTAAGGTTTTCACAATATTTTGAGTTTGTCGAGACCAAGAAAGTTTGTTTATGTTTGAAGAGTTTGGTGATGTAAGAGTTCTGCTGACCTTCCAAATGTTTCCGAACATACGCTTGTATGAGGAGTTTCGTCTCCTCATCGTGAAGTTCATCTTTCGTTTGCTCATTTGTGAATGTACCTTCTTTCATCACAACTGATGGATGTTCTACGTGTACCGTCTGGGGTTCGTCTGTACGTACGACAGCCATCTTTAGAATCTCGACGGTGGGTTCCTGACTAATCTTTACAATCGTACTCAAGGGTCCGTGACGATACACGAAAACGGGAAGATATGCGAGTTGATCCACCTTCCCCTTTTCACATTCTTCACAACCTTGTCCACCGCATGCGTTATGTTTTGCTCTCTTGTATGACCACGGCATTCTGAAACCACTTCCCTTTGTTTTGCGACTAGCACTTCCATACACAGCCAGATCGATAATTTCATTCCAATCTGTAGCACTATCCAGTGCTGAAAGAGCTAGAAGAATGTGGTCTCGAAGTGCTAAAGCTGACGCCTGATCAACCACGAATCCTGGCCAGTTCAGATGAACCCCAGTTTTTATGAGATCTCCACATGGTTTAGGCGGTGCGAGGGAGATGACACAATCCTTGCCACCGTGACGTTTCACTTTGTCACAAATAACCTTACAGATATCTTTGATTTCATCGAGATCTAGGGCTTCCCCAGACTTGTAATCGATATCGACGAAAAAATTGTACGTGTCCGTCTTCTGTTCAACTACATAGAGACGCTCACCGCGCTTCACCGCTTCGACGTACTTCTCATGGAAATCATTCAATTTATCAAATGGCACGGAAAGGACACCACCGTCCATGAGCACATGTGATAGATTGTCGGCATTATTAAATTTTTGAGATGCGCACCAACTCTTAAACATATTTTATTATTGTTCCTCCTCTCTAAACCATGTCATACACGATACATCTCTGAACTCCTTACTCTTCATGAGTTCATTCTTAAGCTCTAAAAGTTTACACACGGACATATTGTCATTATCTGTGACCCATTGATCAATCTCTTCTTCACAGAGTCCCCTGTTCTTTTCGAGTAATTGTCGAATTTCAGAGATGATATAAACCTTGGACTTCATTATTTAATAGAAAATGTTTTTCTATTGAGAGAACTTATACACGTATAGAATTCTGGATTCTTTATCACGTTATCAATCACTAATGACCAACGCTTACGTGCGTTAAATTCTTCAAGAGTATCATAGCTCATAAAATCATTTTCATCATAGGTCTTTTTAATAGGATGTCGTAACGACTTTTTAATATTTGTTTTATGTTTTTCTTCATAGAATTTCCTTATTTGAGCCTGTTGTTCTGAACGTCCGTAGTTTACGAAAAAAATGAAAACATTATACTCGAGATCGACTGTGGGACTTTCTTTATGTATAAACTTGAATTCGGTGTACTCCCCATTCTTTAACGAGACAACGCCACGAGTCTCTTCTTCCAGTTCCCTGAGAGCACACCGAATCGGATTTAGAATTTCTCTTCGCCTACACCCCCCTGTGACAAATATCCAATCCTTGAATCTTGTATCTCGTACAGTGAGAAACCGTGGTTTCCCGTCAGCAAAACTAACGGGTATCGCTATAGCTTTGTATTTTTTCATTGCGCATTCGCAAGTTATAATAAGGTGATATGATTATTCGGCAGCTTTTTCATCCTTCGTCTCTACGGGAGGGGCCTGTGTGATCAACTTGGGCTGTTCAAATGCCTCGATTTTTTTAGACATATACTCGGACAAATCTTTCATGTGTACGACTTCTTGTTTAGTTTTGTTCACCTCCTTGAACAGAAAAATAAGACCAGCGAGGCATACGACTGCGGCGACCATCATCATGGTATCACGGTTAACGGGGATCATTGTAGAATATACACGTTTTATCTTTTTAAGTAATTACACCCATCTGAGTCTTTTGGGGGCATGTAGGGCATTCATATGGGCTATGCGCGAACTGAACGGCTTCGTAATGCGTGGGCTGACAACATTTGTCTGTGGATGGGGATGGGTGCCCGACAAATCTTTCGAGTGTCCTGGATCTAGGATCGTACGTCAATACAAAAACGATGGCGAGGAGAGCGATGATTTTCCAATACATTGTTTGTTATTTAGTTAGAATATAATAGACCACCCATACCATTTTCGATACGGAGGACGTTGTAGTTTACGGCGTAAATGTCATCGGTGTTCACGACAGTATCGTTAACGATACGGGCCGAGTCGAGGCGGGAGAAGTTGAGCGAACCGGTGGGTTGAAGCTTACCAGTCTCGAGGCAGAAAGGGTAGGTGAACAACTTCGCACCTGGGGTGGAACTGCCGTGGGAGGTGTGGTAGTAGAGGGGTACGGCGGTGAAGTTGGGGTTGGCAAACTTGAAGTCCGAAACATCGGTACCGTTGATCTGGAGCTTCACCCTGTTCGTGTCCGTACACATATTGACAGCGGTGGTGTTCGCCGCCGCCAGGTACTTCACGGGATGGTTGAAGTTGAGCTCCTGGATCTTGTTACCCGAAGAGATAGCCTTCTGGACCTGAGTGATGAGCATGTTCTGAGGCGCCGAGGCGAACATCTCACGCTCTTGGGTATCGAGGTAGACATAGTTCGCGTAGACCTCCCACTTGTAGGTATCCGCGGCAGCACCCCAAGTGATGCGAAGCTCGACATCGTGGTACTGGAGGGAGATGAGGGGGAGGGCGGTCTGCCAGTTCTCACAGAAGGCGAAACGGAGGGGGTAGAACCGCTCGTCGGTCGAGCCACCATAAAGGTCGCCGGACACCGACTTGGACGAAGAGGTCGCAGAGAGGGTGGGGGCGATGAGGGTGGAGTAGACGGAGTCTTGTTCGTCAATCACCTGACCACCGATGAGAAGCTCCACCTTGGAGATGGCGGTGGTCCAATCGGGGACGACGTTGGACTGGGTACCATCAGACTTGATGGGCATGAGATAGACATAGTTGAGCATATCCCCCTTGCGCTCGAAGCGGATGGTGGACATACCGTTGTTCGAGACGTTGCCCTGAATGACCTGACGCTCGACAGTTTGGGAAAAATTAGTGTGACGCTTGTAGGTAGAACGGAAAAAGCTGACTTCGGGTTGACCGACGAGGTGCACATCCTGGGCACCGACAGCGACGAGTTGGGCAATACCACCAGACATTTTATATTATATGGAGAGTTTATTTTTAAGCTTAGGCGAATCTGTAAGATTCTTAGAAGGTTAGATACAAGTGACTTCGTCACTTGGGATGGAGACTTACAAACTGGGACACAATTTGTAAGAAGGGTGGGGAAAGGGGACAAGTCCGTAGGACTTAGATCGCATCGGTGCAGCTCTTCATGGTTTTGAGTTTTTTGTAGAGTGTATCATACACATTCCCTGTGAAAGGGGTATCGGATTCGACACTGACGTGAATACTACCGATACTCCCCTTATTACCATTACGCATGGCTATGTTCACCCACATTGTGAAGCGACCCTGGAGGATGTACTTTGTCGTGGTCGTCACAGTTTCCACACCCGTTTCTGAGTCGTAGTTCCTCACCTCCTCCACCCTCTTTTCCATCTTGATATCGTTAGTGGCTAGGGACGCATACGGGTTCACAGCAGTGAGTCCGTTGGAAAGTGTAATCGTTTCATTGAGGGTGACACCCATTGTTTATTATAAGGTGAGTTTTTTTAAATAAGTTTGCAAGAGACTAGGGCAGCCTTATAGGTTCCGTGATCGACGAGGGTATATACGGGCTCAGTTTCACCCGTCTCTTCCCATACGATTTGACCATTTTCGTCGAGTACATCGACAAGTTCTGGACGACTTTCTATATAGTCGTAATTTTCATATTCAAATCTTGATTCCATTATGTTTACGGTAAAATACGTCTTTTTTGTATATTCATAATAACCCAATCGTTCCTCAACTGATAATCTATTATACTCATCAACTGATTTTTCAGTGAATCTTTTTACCGTTTTATTTGTATCTTCCAACTTATCATATTTAGTTTTACTTATTTCATTGTTATTAGAGTCGTAATAATAAAAAACGTCACCATTTGAATCAACTTTTTGATATACCACACGTGTGGTTATTTTCTTACGTTCGTCCGAAAGTTGCTCCTCATAATCGTAAAGACCGCCCATTTCGTCAGATGTTTTTACATAATAGATGACATTCGAGAGTTCTCTTTTTGGAACACGGATGGTTCGCTGTATAGGTGTGCTAAAGTCGCAATTCTGAGTAATCTTAGCGACCGTGTAACTCCGAATGATATCATCACCTTGTTTTTGGGTATGTCCAGGTGTAATATTTGAAGTTGTAAGTAAGTCTCCAGATTCAAGGGAACCACTGACATCAGTCACCCATATACGACTGTCACCTTTCGTATCAATAAGTGTATCATGGTCATTCGTATCTGTTTTTTTATCTGACACGACACCATACCATTTTTTATCCATGTAGACGTTTGAAAGAGTGACGATGGGTATTGTACATGTTTTGTGTGTATTTGTATCGGCACTCACGACGAGACCTGTAATATTTTGCCCCCATGTGTTTGAAACTGTAGTCTTAGTTCTTGGGAGTTCCGTGACAATTTCTTGGATAGACTTGATTGTATAGGGTATGAGTTGGTCATACTTTACCTGAGCAGGTTTGCTTCCCCATGCGGAATAATCGGGGTCATCTCTGGGGTCATCGGTAGGCGCTGGTGGTTTTTCAGGTGTCGGGTTTGCATACTCACCAAGTTCGACGATATGTCGCAATTCAGGAACGTCGTACCACAGGTCTTGTGCCATGAGACCAGATTCATAATGTGATATGTCGGGTTTGTCGAGTTGTGATTTTTTTAAATAATTTTGAGGAAAGAGTTTCATGAGTGTAGTAGTGGCATTCTTGATTGGAACTTCCTGTATTTTGAGACGGTCATCGGACGAGGCATATACAAATTGATGAGTACCTGTATTGTAGTATACTGCTGAACCAGACCCAGTATTTATAGGTCTAACATGAAAACCATTAGTGGAGCCGTTTACGTAGACTCCACTAGCATTTAATATAGTGCATTGATCAGGTTGGTTACTGTATCCCGCAAAATGACCAATCGCAATACTATGGATTCCCTGATTGCAAAAACCCGAGTCTGCTCCAACTGCGACAGATCTCGAATTATCATCAGCTTTACTTTGACCATATGTACCACATGCGTGTCCTATTGCGACACAGAACATTCTTTGACTATTTGTACCCGCACTGTTCCCTACGGCAGTAGCGTTACTTCTTTGATTATACCGACCCGCTTCATTTCCTATGGCGACGGCGTTATCGTACTGATTGCTCTGACCCGCTACGGTCCCAATGGCGACGGATCTCTGTCCCTGATTGTTCTGACCCGCCGCATCCCCTACAGCGACGCCATCGACTCCTTGATTGTTCTTACCCGCTTGGTTCCCCACACCAATGGCGGAGTTTCCTTGATTTTGATATGCCGCTGAGTACCCCACAGCGACGGTGTAGGCTCCCTGATTGGTCCTACCCGCTTGGTGCCCGATGGCGGTGCCTGAGGTTCCCTGACCTGAAAAACCCGTTTCCTGCCCCATGGCGACGGTGGAGGCTCCCTGGTTGTACCGACCCGCACTGACCCCCACGGCGGTGCCGGAGTTTCCCTGACCCGTCGAACCCGCTAGGTGTCCTATGGCGACGTTGTTGACTCCCTGAGCGTTAGTACCCGCCAATAACCCTACAGCGACGGAGTTGGATCCCTGATTGTTAAAACCCGCTTGGTTCCCCACGGCGACGGCGTATCTTTGCTGACTGATCTCACCCGCTCGGTGTCCCAAGGCGGTGGCGGATAATCCCTGACTGGTATTACCCGCATTCTGCCCCACGGCGGTGGCGTAGCTTCCCTGATCGGTATTACCCGCTGTACGCCCCACGGCAGTGGCGGAGAATGCCTGACTGGTATGACCCGCATTGTACCCCACGGCGACGCCGTAGGAACCCTGATTGAACCGACCCACGTCAACCCCCACGGCGACACTAAAACCATCTTGGTTTTGATGACCGGCTAGGTACCCCACGGCGACGGCGTGGGTTCCCTGCGACATACGCCCTGCATCTTCTCCAACCGCAACAGACCGATCTGCTTGAGATGTAAAACCCGCTTGGTACCCCACGGCGACGGAGCCTTCTTCCTGATAGCACTGACCCGCCGAGGACCCCACGGCGACGGAGTAGTTTCCCTGACTGGTCTTACCCGCATCGCGCCCTATGGCGACGGCTTGGCCTTCCTGACTGGTCTGACCCGCCCCATACCCCACGGCGACGGTGGAGTTTCCCTGACTGGTCAGACCCGCCCACTGCCCTACGGCGACGGCTTGGGCTCCCTGAACGATCTCACCCGCTCTGCGCCCCACGGCGACGGAGTTGGCTCCCTGACTGGTCTGACCCGCATCGCCTCCAATGGCGACGGTGTTGATTCCCTGACCCGCCGAACCCGCTGAGAACCCCACGGCGGTGGCGGCGGATCCCTGATTGTACCGACCCGCTGAGAACCCCACAGCGACGGTGTTGACTCCCTGTTCGGTCTGACCCGCTACGAGCCCCACAGCGATGGCGGTGCCTCCCTGACTGGTCTGACCCGCTTCACGCCCTATGGCGATGGCGGTGCCTCCCTGACTGGTCTGACCCGCGTTGGTCCCAATGGCGAGATTGTTCGTATTAGTGTTCGCCTTGATGAATGTGGTTCCACGGATTTGAACGTCACCCGAAAAATCCTGAATGTTCGTCGACATATAGTATTATAGGCTAAATTTATTGTGGCTTAAGGACGAGGGGCTCCGTTCATCCAGTGAACGATGAAGATTTTCTTTATGTCCACCCACTGTAATCAAGGGACTGG
>Ga0209136_1000133_pt1 | contig 55704 bp, 44 predicted proteins | sample SaaInl0LU_22_DNA_FD_184640 | JGI IMG/M metagenome (GOLD analysis project Ga0209136, IMG submission 184640) | Marine microbial communities from expanding oxygen minimum zones in the Saanich Inlet - ESP_90LU_22_DNA (SPAdes) (version 2) | ecosystem: Environmental > Aquatic > Marine > Intertidal... | reverse complement strand
AAATTCCCTAAATTTGCCGTTCTCAAAACAGAGGTCAACACAAATCCTATACAGTACTATTAGTATGGCTAAGAAGGCAAAAGAGTTAAGCGTAGAGGACAAGCTAAGAGCACTTTACGATCTTCAAATTATCGATCGTCGTATTGACGAGATTCGTGCGATGCGCGGAGAGCTTCCATTGGAAGTAGAAGATCTAGAAAACGAAGTCGCTGGCTTGGAGACTAGAATGGAAAAAGTAAACCATGAAATCGCTGATCTCGAGGTAGATATCAAAGAGAAGCAATTGATGATTAAGGACTGCCAAGAGAAAATGGCGAAGTACGCGAAAGATCAAGAGCAGGTTCGTAATAACCGTGAATTTGAGGCAATTGCTAAGGAGATTGAGTACCAGGAGTTGGAGATTCAATTGGCTGAAAAGCGCATTCGTGAGTACGGTGCTCGTATTGAAGCAAAGAAAGAAACGAATGCAGGGAGCGAAGAGCGTTTAGAAGAGCGTAAAAAGCACTTGTCACACAAAGTGGCTGAGCTTGATAGCATCATGAAGGAAACTGAAAAGGAGGAAGGACTTTTGATTGAGAAAAGTGTAGAGACCAAGGGTACTATTGAAGAGCGTCTTGTTAAGGCTTACGATAGAATCCGTAGTGCAACCAAAAATAAGCTAGCAGTAGTTTCTGTAGAGCGTGGTGCATCAGGAGGGTCGTTCTTTGTAATTCCTCCGCAGCGTCAGATGGAACTTGCACAGCGTAAGAAAATCATGATCGATGAGCACAGTGGTCGTATTTTGGTAGATCCAGTATTGGCTGCTGAAGAAGAAGAGAAAATGGATAATATGATTGTGAGTTGGTTGAAATAAGATCTATCCTACATTTAGATATAAGAAAGCCCGATTTCGTGAAGAGATCGGGCTTTTTGTTGTTCTGAAGGTGCAGTACTGATTGATATTACTGCAACTTCTATTGTGCTATTTGGTACAAACGTACAATAGCTCTCGTTTAGGTAGTGCGTATGTACCGAACCAGCCCTCGGGAAGTTCTTTGGCTGCGTCGAAGATGGTTACTTTGAAGCCCGCCTTCTCCAAGCGCCTTGGATAATCCATGCCATAGAGTCGAACGTGATCGTACTGGCGGAACCGGCGTTCTCTTTCAGCGGGGTCTGTGATAGAGGTGTCCTCATCTGTAACCGCATAGTCTGGGTCTAATGGAACTTGCATGATGGCCATACCGCCTGGTTTTAGGATGCGACAAACCTCTTGCATGGCCTTATGGTCGCTATCGACATGCTCTAAGACGTGGTTACAGAATATCGTGTCGTAAGTGTTGTCCTCGAGGGGAATGTTCTGCACATCGAATTTAAGATCGGCGAGGGGTGAGAATAGATCCGCCGTTGTGTAGTCGAGGTGTTTCATTTTTCTGAATCTGCCGTAAAAGCATTGTTCAGGAGCGATGTGAAGCACCTTTTGTGGGGCCGTCAAAAAGTCCGTGTGATCCTTTAGGTACAGCCAAAGGAGTCTGTGACGCTCAAGACTGTTGGTTCCCGGACATAGCGCGTTGTCGCGCTGGTTTTCACCATAGCCGTAAGGGAAAAAGCGTGAGTAGCCACGACCGTCGATGGGATCGACGAAAGCGTTGCCTTTGAATAGAATAGGGCTGACCCATTGTACGAGGTAGCTTAGTCGGATCAGTAGTGGACGAGGCACTTTAGCCAGTGCCCATTTCATGATTTTTGAAATCATATCTTTTCGTATTCAGAGGGTTCAATCCCGAGTGCGTCGTAAATATACTGGAAGGTACTCAGTACGTCCGGTTTACCGTCTACTACAGCTACATCGTGCTCGAAATGAGCACTGTTTTTTCCGTCAGCGGTGAGTATGGTCCAGCCGTCTGGTAGTTGTTTGATGCGGTGTGTGCCGAGGTTGATCATCGGCTCGATAGCGATGACGAGGCCCTCTTGGATTTTTTTGCCGCGACCACGTTTGCCATAATTGGCCACTTGTGGTTCTTCATGCATTTTTTCGCCTAAACCATGTCCGACCAATTCTCTGACAACCCCGTATCCTCTACTTTCTGTATACTCCTGGATCGCGGCACCTACATCGCCTAGTCGATTTCCTGCAGTTACCTCACGAATTCCTGCGTACAATGAAGCTTTGGTGGCTTCCAGCAAGTCTGCGGTGGCCTGGTCAACCTCGCCGACAGCGAAGGTGTAGGCGTGATCACCGTAATATCCGTTCATGAAAACGCCGCAATCCACAGAGAGAATATCTCCGTTTTTCATCGGTGTATTTCCTGGAATACCATGCACCACTTGGGCGTTTGGAGACATGCAAAGGCTGTTCGGGAAACCATACATACCTAAAAAGCCAGGTTCGCCACCATGATCACGAATGAACTCTTCGGCCATGCGATCGAGCTTTAAGGGGATTGCCCCAGGCACGATGTGTGGTGCGAGCATCCCAAGGGTCTTGCTTACGAGTTGCGCACTTTCGCGCATGATTTCAATCTCTTCTCGTGTTTTGTATTTGATCATTTAACGGGCCGTCAAAAGGTTATCACCTGTCATTTCTGCAGGTTGTGCTATGTTCATGAGTCCAAGAAGGGTAGGGGCGATATCGCCTAAACGGCCTTCTTTCATGGTGTATTGTTCCGAGCTGCTACCTACAAGGAAGCAAGGGACAACAGTTGTAGTATGCGCAGTGTTCGGTGTTCCGTCTTCATTTAACATACAGTCTGCGTTTCCGTGGTCGGCGAGGATGATGAAATTGTAATCGGATTTTAATCCAGCTTCCACCACCTCCTTCAGACAAGCGTCCACCGTTTCGCAAGCAATAACGGCTGCTTCCATTACACCCGTGTGACCAACCATGTCTGGATTGGCAAAATTTAGACAGATGAAGTCGGTTTTTCCTTCTTCGAGTTTCGGGACAATCGCATCCCGAATATCCCCTGCACTCATTTCAGGTTGCAAGTCATAGGTGGCCACTTTTGGCGATGGACATAGTAATCGCTCCTCTCCTTCAAAAGGAACTTCACGGCCGCCAGAAAAGAAGAAGGTGACGTGTGGGTATTTTTCAGTCTCGGCAATACGAATTTGAGTTTTCCCTGCGTCTTCTAGTACCTCACCAAGGGTTTTCGCCAAGTTATCCTTGCGAAATACGACCTCTACGTTTTTGAACGTGTCGTCGTAGCTGGTCATGGTGACGTAATGCAATTTTAAAGCGCGCATGTCGTGCTCTGGGAAGTCTTGCTGGGTGAGAGCTTGTGTGATTTCACGTCCGCGGTCCGTTCTGAAATTGAACATGATCACCACATCGTCTTCTGCGATTGTAGCTAGAGGTGTTCCGGATTCATCAACAACACTGATAGGCTCCATAAACTCATCCGAGGTGCCTGCAATGTAGCTGGCTTCCACAGCGGCAATAGGATCTTGTGTTGGTGTGCCCTTCGCTGCGGTAAGAAGGTGGTGCGCTTTTGCCACACGTTCCCAGCGCTGATCACGGTCCATAGCAAAATAGCGACCGATGACTGAAGCGATACGTCCAGTAGTGCTGTCCATATGGGCTTTAAGATCCTTCAAATAGGTTGCGCCGCCTTTAGGGTCGGTATCGCGTCCGTCCGTGAAAGCGTGCAGGAAGACTTCGTTGTACTCTTCCTTGTGCAACCAACTGCACAGCGCTTTCGCATGATCAATGTGCGCATGAACTCCACCGTCGGAAAGTAGTCCCATGATGTGGATTTTTTTGCCGTGCTCTTTGGCGTAGCGCAATGCTGCACCAAGGGTATGATCTGTAGTGAAATCGCCCGACGATGCTGCTAAGTTTATTTTGACGAGATCTTGATAGACTACACGTCCCGCACCGAGATTCATGTGTCCCACTTCGGAGTTGCCCATCTGACCTTCCGGTAGACCTACGTCTAAACCTGAGGTTTTGATCCAAGTTTGTGGGTAGTTTTCGTAAAGTGAATCCACAAATGGTGTATTCGCTTTATCAATAGCACTTACTTCAGGGTTGTCAGCGCGTCCCCAGCCGTCGAGAACAATCAATGCAGTCTTTTTCATAGTCTAAAATGAGTCGACAAATTTACGGATTCTTTGGGCAAAAAAAGACCCGCTATTTGCGGGTCTTTCTTGTGCTGTTTTCTAAATCTTCTAGTAAGATACTAGAGCTTGATGATCCAGCAAGAAATGCCTTCCTCTTGGAGCGATTCGCGGATTTCTTTCGCCTTTCCGAAACTTGGGTATACACCGTAAGCGACACGGAAACGTTCGATTTGTTTTGCTTCGATCACTCGAGCATCTTCTCCAAGCTCGTCGGCATGCTCACGCGCACCCGAACGATTCTTGTAGCTCGCTACGATGACCGCGTAGCCCTTGATCGCGCTAGAAGCATCTTCGTTTGCAGATCCATCTTCAGTACTGCCTTTCTCCATTTTCGCTTGAAGCGCTGCGATGCTGTCTTGAAGTGCCGTTTGATTTTCTTTCATGGCTCGCTCACGAGCTTTAGCTTGCGCTGCCGCATCTTCCATAGCAGTCGCTTTTTCTTGAGCTGCAGATAGCTCAGCAGCAAGTTGGTCTGCTTTTGAAACTGCACTGGCAAGGTTTGCTTTGTCTTTTTTAGTGAGACCGCTTAGAGGAACGCGAACGGCAGTGAAGAATCTCCCGAGCTGATCGTTCGTGGAACCGGCAACTGTAGCGTCTAAGAAGTCATCTACGAAAAGCGTGTGGCGGTACCCAAAGGTAAGTGTTCCAGCAGGTAGGATGTCGAGATCTAGAGAAGCGCCTATGCTGAGGTTTTCACTGAAGCTGAATCTGCCCGCGGTGTTGTAAGTACTGCTTTGTGCACGAACTAGGGCAGATCCTAGACCGAGGTCTGCGTTGAATTTTAGGCCTTTCTTGGGCGTTTCCAACAGTAGTGGTAGGAGGTTGTAGTGGCCCACAAGTTCTACAGGTACAAATTTTGTGGTCCAGTTGTTTGGACTAGAGGCTCCAACAACTCCGAGCGTGGCTTCGAGAGCTAGATCGTCAGAGAACGAGCGGTAGAGTCCGAGGCGTATGCCAGAATTGGCAGCGAGATTGTCAAGATTTGCGAAGTTGTACGAAGAGCGTTGGTCGCCGAACAGAATGGTTTCTTCCGCTGAGGTGTGGAAAGACCACTGGCCTTGTGCGAATGCGAGGGGGCCCATTGCAAGAAGTGCTAAAAGTGCTTTGAGTTTCATTTTTGGTGTCTTTTGATTCTTTAAAGAAACGAAATCTCACGGATTTCTTGAGGCTCTTTTCCTTTTTCGAACAAACGTGCGGAATATTCTCCGTGGAGGGTCAAATGTTCTCCTTGAACACGCACCCATGAGCCTTCTCTCAAACCGAGAACGGGTTGATCGTTGAAGTGGTGAAACTCGTGGATTCTTGTAGCGCGCGTTTCCCCCATATGGGTGGTTCCTTCGATAGGATCAAGGTAGTGCGGATTAATATTGAAGGGGACCCAGCCAAAAGCATCGAAGCTTGATGGGTAGGCGATAGGCATGTCGTTTGTAGTGCAAATGGACATACCCGTCATATTGCAACCTGCGGAGGTGCCCATGTATGGTTTTTCAGAACGTACGTCGGCATCGATTCGTGCGAAAAATCCACTCGTGCGGAGTACATCTGCAAGTACGAAGGTGTTGCCTCCCCCAGTGAAAAAGCCGTCTGCCCAGTCACAGCCTTGGTCGGCGTTGTCGAATTCGTGTGCGCCGCGGAGGGTAAATCCCCATCCTTCGAATACTTCGCGTGCCCTGGCGGTGTAGTCTTCGTGAGAGATGCCGCCAGGTCTGGCGAAGGGTATGAATAGGATATTTTTACCACCCGTATAGAGGTCTTTGCAGGCTTCTTCGAGGTAGCTGAGGTATGGTTTTCCGTAGACGGTTGAGGTGCTGACGATAAGTAGATTCATGTGGTTAGTTGTGTTGCGGAGTTGTTTCGTGGTAAAGATAGGTCCAAACGGATTTTTTCATGTTGTCCAATTCTGTCCAGATCGGTCGCACTTCGCCCCCGTGAGCGCTGATGTGGTTTGTAGTCCCCATGAATACCGCGTCGCTCGGGTAGAAGGCTTCGGAATTTATGCGCTGCTCGCTCCAAGTCGTGCCGCCATCTCTAGAGATCGAGAGGTAGGTGTTCGTCTCGTTGTCTTTGGTGGTATTGCGACGGTCGTAGAATACGGCGTAGAGGTAGCCTGAAGTTGGGTCGACGGTGAGCCAGGGAAGGAATTGGTCACTGGTGACACCTGGGGGAGAAATGGAGGAGGGAGCGGACCAGTTAAAACCGGCATTGTCGCTGTAACTCACGAAAATTTCTCCGCCGAGTCCTTCGATCTGATCGCCCCAGCACAGGTAAATGCGTCCGTAATAAGGGCTTTGTTTACAATGATCGACGACGGTTACCGGCATGCCGTTGCACCGCGAAAAACCAGCATAGCTTTGTGTCCAACCTGCGTGTTGCGTGGCGACGGTGGTTTCTTCCCAATGCACTGCGTCCAGGCTCCGGCTGAACATGATTTTACCGTTCAGCGCCCAGCCTATGTATCGAGCGTTCCCAATTCCGAATGCAGGAACTGCGCCCTCTGCAGTATTGTCGTCGTCGATGCAATCTCCACGTTGCTCAGTGATGACCACAGGAGGACTCCAGCTGATCCCTTGATCGATACTTTCGCTGTAAAGAATGGTGCTTTTACACGTGGTGTCTGAGGTTCCGTAGGTATCAAACTGTGTCCAGCTGAGTCCGATGGCACCGGTGCGGGGTTGCACAGCAGCCCATTCTTTGTCGTGTTTTTTACTGTTGATTTCCGTGAAGGAGCCGTCAGAGAAAGAGCCGCCGGGGCCGTTTTTGGTCTGACAGACCATACGGTCGAGAATTTGATCGCTGCGCCAATTCGTTCCCTCAGGATCGCTCAGATGAAAGTAGTAGACGCGGCCGGTAGTGTCGATGATCAGGCAGGGATCGCCCCACACTCCAAAGGAACTTACGATCTGTTGCTGGGACCAATTTTTTCCGCCATCGGTGCTCTCGTAGAAATTGTTGAGGATGCTTCCCGCCACGACGTGCTGTGGGTCGCTGGGATTGATGGCGATACTGGGCTCACAGATGCCGCTTTTGAAGGCGGGTCCTTGGTGAATTTTAACGGCTTGTGCATCGGCGGTATTCGGCGAAAACAAAAGCGTACTGAGCGCAATGGTCCCTAAAAATGTTGTTATTTTCACGGCTATGAAATTTATTGTTGTCTTATGGTTGACGCTCCTACAAGGAAGCGCACAGGGTCCACTAAAGGTAGGGCATGAATTTTACGTAAGCACCACGGAGCTCCGGGTCGATACTCAGCAGGGCCGTTTGACAGGAGTGATGCAAGTGTTCCCGGACGATTGGGAGCGTGCGATGAATGCGTTGTTGCAACGGGAGGATAAACGTTACCAGAAGTTGAGTGAACTTCAGAAGGATTCGCTGCACGCGGCGGAATTGGTCAGAACGTTTAAAGTGAAGGCATCAGAGACGTTAGCACTTGATTATGTGGGGAGTGAGACGAGTAAAGAGTACGTAAGATTGTATTTTACACTGGGTGAATTCGGTGAAGATCCAGTGGATGTTTGGATGCTAAATGTGTGGACGCTGGCTGATATTTTTCCCTCGCAAGAGAACATCATTACATTCTACCACGCGGATGGTTCGCGGGAAACGAACAGTTGTCGAGAAGGGAATGATTATTTGATCACGTTATAAATCCGCTATGTTTTACTTTGAATTAGGCATTCGTCACATTACGGATTGGCAAGGCTACGATCACATGTTGTTTTTGTTAGCTCTGACGTTGCCGCTGAGTTTTAGAGATTGGAAAACAACGCTGAAGTGGATTACGGCATTCACCCTCGGTCACAGTATTGCACTGGGGTTAACGGCCACTGAAATTTTGCAGGCGCCAGGCGCTTGGGTGGAGTTCGGCATCGCAGTCACCATATTCTTAACGGCTTTGTTGCATCTGCTGCACGGGTTTCACATTGGGAAATTGAGCACATTGGTCTCTGGAGTTTTTGGTCTGGTGCACGGGATGGGATTCGGTTCGTATTACAGCTTTATCGCTCAAAGCGACTCATTTTGGTGGGCTTGGATCCCATTTAATCTCGGTATCGAGGCCGGACAAATAGGAGTAGTCCTCGTTTTGCTTTTTGTATATTGGTGCTTCCAAAAATTTGGAGGTACGGCGCGTCCGTACCGCTGGGTGCTCGCAGGCGCAGTATTAGCGATGAGTGCACAAATGATTTTGGAACGCTTACCACAATAGTAAAACCCAATTTAATGAAGAAGATCGCATCGTTTTTGACGCTTTGTTTCGCGCTTTCGAGCGTTGCACAAAATGTCAATACTTCGAAGTTTCGCCAGCTCGGTCAAGAGTTGCCTACTCCAAACGTTTACCGCACGGCCTCTGGAGCTCCTGGTCACGAGTATTATCAGCAGCGTGCCGACTATGACATGGACATCACTTTGGATGATGCGAAGCAGCGCATTTATGGTGAAGAGGTGATTACCTACACCAACAACAGCCCTGATGAGTTGCGCTATGTTTGGGTCCAGCTCGATCAAAACATGCGTGCGAAGAACAGTACAACGCAGCAGATCAAGAGCGGCGGCATCTTTTCAGAACGAGGAAACACAGCTTCGACGGCCTTTAATCAGCTTAAGAACAACCAGTTCTATGACTTTGATGGCGGTTTTAAAATAGATTATGTTCAGACGACATCAGGAACGAATTTGCGCTACACGGTAAACAATACGATGATGCGCGTAGACCTTCCAACTCCTTTGCGTAAGGGGCAGAAGTTCAGCTTCAAGATCAAGTGGTGGTTCAACGTAAACGACCGTATGGATATCGGAGGACGTTCAGGGTACGAGTACTTTGAAGATGAAGACAACTACCTTTACACGATCGCACAGTTTTTCCCACGCATGGCCGTTTACAATGATGTAGAAGGTTGGCAGAACAAGCAGTTCTTGGGACAGGGCGAGTTTACATTGCCGTTTGGAGATTACAAGGTGAATATTACTGTTCCTGCAGACCATGTGGTTGCCTCAACAGGAAAGTTAGCGAATGAGAGCAAGGTGTTGACCTCAAAGCAGCGCGCACGTTTAGCGAAAGCGCGTAAGAGCTATGAGGATCCTGTGATTATTGTGACACAGGATGATGCGACCGAAGCGGAGAAAAATAAAAGCCAGCGCACGAAGACTTGGGTGTTCGAAGCGGAAAATGTGCGTGATTTTGCCTTTGCTTCTTCACGTAAGTTTATTTGGGATGCGATGGCGGTTAAAATTGGCGACAAAACGACCATGGCCATGAGCTATTACCCGAAAGAGGGGAATCCGTTATGGGAGCAGTATTCGACCCGTGTTGTAGCACATACGCTCAAAGTGTACAGTAACTTTACCATCGACTACCCGTACCATAAAGCCATCTCCGTGCACACGAAGTGGATCGGAATGGAGTACCCCATGATTTGTTTTAACGGAGGACGTCCAGAAACCGATGGTACCTACAGCGAGGCTACAAAATATGGAATGATCGGGGTGATCATTCATGAAGTCGGACACAATTTCTTCCCGATGATCATCAACTCTGACGAGCGTCAGTGGACTTGGATGGATGAAGGTTTGAACACTTTTGTGCAGTACCTCACAGAGCAAGAGTGGGATCATGACTACCCGTCTCGTCGTGGACCGGCGCACAAGATTGTGCCTTACATGAGCGGACCTAAGGACCGTATGGTTCCTATTATGACCAATTCTGAATCTGTTCTTCAATTCGGAAACAATGCTTATGGAAAGCCTGCAACTGCGCTAAATATTCTCCGTGAAACGGTGATGGGTCGCGATCTTTTCGATTATGCATTCAAAGAGTACAGCCGTAGATGGGCATTTAAGCATCCTTCGCCGGCAGATTTCTTCCGTACTATGGAGGACGCTTCAGGTGTAGATCTGGATTGGTACTGGAGAGGTTGGTTCTATACTACGGATCACGTGGACATCGCAATCAAAGGCGTGGAGTGGTACCAAATGTCGACGCAGAACCCGGATGTAGAAAAGCCGTTCCAAGAAGAGAAAGCAACGAAGGCAGATGCACACATCGGTAAGTCGCGCAACAGCGTACTTCGCACAGTGGTGGATGAGGTTCCTGCTTCTCGTGATTTCTACAACAGCTACAACAAGTTTGCCATTAGCGATGCGGATCGTGATGCATACAAGCGTTACCGTGAAGGTTTGAGCGAGGAGGAAGCTGCGATGCTTGATGCTGGTTATCATTTTTATGGAGTGACTTTTGAAAATCAAGGTGGGCTGATTATGCCGCTTGTTTTGCGCTTTACATTAGAGGACGGTAACGAAGAAGTCGTACGCGTTCCTGCTGAGGTCTGGTTGAAGAAAGAGACGGAGTTTACCAAGTGGTTCAACTTTAGTCAAAAGGTGGTTCAAATCACCCTAGATCCGTTCTTAGAAATGGCCGATACAGACCGCAGCGACAACTACTGGCCTGCGATGCAAGAGCCCAATACATTTGAAGTGTACTCTCGCGGCGCAACCAGCAGATGGCAGCGCGGTGGACGTACCAACCCGATGCGTGAAGCTCAGGCAACCAAGAAATAAAGTACCCGGATACCTTCCGTGAGTTTTGAAGACTCCTGCAGCTTTGCGCTGTGGGAGTTTTTTTTTGTGCGCTAAGGATAGGGTGGTAGAAGGATGCGCGGATAAATTGGGGGCATAAAAAAGCCGCTCCTTTGTGAAAAGAAGCAGCTTGTATGAAGGTAAAGAATTGGGCTATTTGCCTACCATCTCGAGGTACTGGCTCAGCTTGTTCTTCAAGTTTTTACGTTCAACAATGAAGTCTAGGAATCCATGCTCGAGCAAGAACTCAGAACGCTGGAACCCTTCCGGTAGATCTTTACCGATGGTTTCTTTCACTACGCGCGGACCGGCAAAACCGATCAATGCGTTAGGCTCAGCGATGTTAATGTCGCCCAGCATGGCGTAAGAAGCGGTCACCCCACCAGTGGTTGGGTCGGTAAGGAACGAGATATAAGGAATCTTCTTGTCGTCTAGTAGAGCGATCTTAGCTGAGGTTTTCGCCATTTGCATAAGCGAGAATGCAGCCTCCATCATACGTGCTCCACCTGACTTTGAAATCATAATGAATGGAGCGCCAGTTTTCAAGCTTTGATCCATGGCACGTGCGATCTTTTCACCCACCACAGAACCCATCGAGCCTCCGATAAAGTTAAAGTTCATACATGCGATGACCACTTCTCTTCCGTTCATAGGTCCGTAGCCTGTAGTGATGGCATCTTTTAAACCGGACTTTTTCTGACCAGCTTTCAAGCGCTCCTTATACGGCTTGGTGTCCTCAAACTTTAATGGATCCTTAGAAACCATGTCCGGATCCAATTCCGTAAATGCGCCGTCGTCAAATAAAATTTGGAAGTATTCTTTCGCGTTGATGCGGTCGTGGTGTCCACAGTTTCCACAAGTCCACAGCTCTGCCGCGTGGTCTTCAACGCTTACGATCACCTTACATTTCGGGCATTTGTGCCACAGTCCGTCCGGTGTTTCTTTTTTGTCTTTTGTCTGCGTGGTAATCCCCGCAGTTGTTCTTTTAAACCAACCCATGTGTGTTGTTTTGTCCGATTTATAAGGCGCTAATGTAAGAAAAAAGGGCGCCCTACCGTAGTTGAGCGCCCTTATAGAAAAAACTTAAATCGCGAATTAAGCGATCGTGATGTCGTCGTTCAAGTAAACGTCTTGTACTGCGTTCAATAGTGCAATACCGTCGCTGTACTCTTTCTGGAACGCCTTGCGTCCAAGAATAAGACCTTGACCACCTGCACGCTTGTTAACTACCGCTGTAAGTACCGCTTCGCTCAAGTCGTTTGCGTCATTACCAGTAGATGCACCACCAGAGTTGATCACACCGATACGTCCGTTGTAGCTGTTCAGCACTTGGTAACGCGTTAGATCGATCGGGTTGTCTGTAGTGAGTTCGCTGTATACTTTCGGATGCGTTTTACCGTGACCCGTCGCATTGTAACCACCGTTGTTGGTAGGTAGTTTTTGCTTGATGATATCCGCCTGAATGGTGACCCCTAAGTGGATCGCTTGCGATGATAAATCGGCAGAAGTGTGGTAATCCACGCCGTCTACTTTAAACGCATCGTTACGCGTGTAACACCAAAGGATGGTTGCCATACCTAGTTCATGAGCACGTTCGAAGGCCGCAGCTACTTGCTCAATCATCTCACGGCTTTGTGGGTGACCAAAGTAAATGGTTGCACCTACAGCACAAGCACCTAGATTCCATGCTTCGTCCACAGAACCGTAAGGGCTTTGAAGGAAGGTGTTTGGAGCCGATAGGTATTCGTTGTGATTGATTTTAACCACGAATGGGATTTTGTGAGCGTATTTGCGTGCAACAGTAGCGAGAACACCGTAAGTAGAAGCAACAGCGTTACAACCAGCGTCGATCGCCATTTTTACGATGTTTTCTGGGTCGAAGAACATCGGGTTTGGTGCGAAAGAAGCACCTGCACTGTGTTCGATTCCTTGGTCAATAGGAAGAATGCTCAAGTACCCTGTGTTTGCAAGACGGCCAGTACCGTACAAGCGCTGCAAAGAGTTCATTACTTGAATGTTGCGGTTTGATCCTGTGAAAGATTCCGTGACAAAGTCGCCAGAAGGTAGTACCGCCAAAGAATCTTTTGTGATTGCAGTGGAAGTGTGGTTCAACAAAGCATCTGCTTGGTCGCCTAGCAACTCTCTAATTTTGTCAATGGACATCATAATATTCTAAGTGTTTGTGAGCCGCTAAAATAAGATAACTTTTTGATGTCCGAAACCGTATTTTAGAATGGATATCCAATCCCTAAACTCACGTTTAAATCGCGCCATTTGGGGTCAGAAATGGTCCAGTTGGAACGGCCGTCTGCGCCGGGGTGGTAGGTTTTCATTCCGAGGTCCGCTCGAAGGATGAAGAACTCTACATCGTAGCGTAAGCCCAGTCCAGTGCTTAGGCCGATCTGCTGGTAGAATCGGTTCCATTTGAAGACGCCGTTTTCTATGGCGCCGAGCTGCTCGCTAGTGAGCGCACCGGTGTAGGTTTTGTTGTGCAGCCACATGTTTCCTGCGTCAAGGAATACGGCTCCTTTAAGCGCCTCTTGTATAGTGTAGCGGTATTCGAGGCTTTGTAGGATTTTTATCGGTGCGGCGGCAAAGAAACCATCAGTTTGAAGCAGCGTTTCTGAGGTGCTTCCTGGACCGAAGTGGTAGGCCGTCCAACCGCGCATATCGTTGGAGCCGCCCATAAAGAATGATTTTTCAAACGGGACAAATCCATTCGTAGTGCCCCAAGCTTCGCTAACGCCGATAAAGGTTCGAAAGGCCAATTCACGTTTTCGCACCAGTGATTTGTAGGTGCGGAAATCGATGCTGGTTTTTAGGTAACGGGCAAGTGGTGTTCCGGCCAATTCTTGGATGCCCGCTGCACTAAACAGGTGTCCGCCGGATTCGAGTTCTGTAGCGAGGAAGAAGCGTAAATTTCCTGAGGTCCAGCTTTCACTGAATCGGTACGAGGTGGCGCTAAAAAATAGGTCTTGAAAACCGTTGAATAGGAAGAGGGTGGTTTGTCCGCTGCCGTTAAAATCGATCTGGACGAAGGAGAGTTGTGCGGGAGTGAGCAGGTGTGATGCCTTGCCAATGCGCCAGCGGTAGTCGAGGTTTGCGGTGAGGTTGAGTCGGTTGAATTCGTTCGCGCGGAATTGGTACGAGGCCTTTGCAGAAATCTCCGTTTTTGGTGACCATTGTTTCGCTTTTAACGGAAGCCAATTTTCTGGAAGTACCAGCTTCGGGATATTGAGCGCAACCGCCGTATTGAGTTCGCGTGCATCGATCAGCCAAGTGTTGCTGGTCGAGTTACGTTGCTCCGTGATCGACCCCCCAAGTGATAGCCGAAGTAATTCGCCGCCTTTAAATAAGTTGCGGTTGTCCCAGCTGAAATTTCCTCCTAAACCGATGCTACCGCTGTTGCCTAGACCTTCTAGAGAGGCTTGGACGGCGCGCTTGGGCAACGGCTCGAGCTGGATGTGTGCAATCACGGCAGAGTCGAGATCTACAACGTCAAGCTGTACATTACGAAATACGCCTAAAGAGTTAAGGTTTTTATACGTGCTGCGAAGTAAGGCGTTGTTGTAGTAGTCGCCTTGGTTCATGAATATTTGCTGATCCAGAAACTCGGGGCGGAATTTAGGACTGGTTTGCAAGACATCCATGCCGTGCGCTGTACGCGTACTATCGATTATGGGCAGCGGATTTCGATAGCTGTAGGTAGGTTCAACGGTGATTTTCTGAAGGAGTGCGCGCTTCAAGTCCCCGCCATAAATGTAGGGGTCAACCACGCAGGTGATGGTGCTTTGGTCCGGTCCCTGGAGCGTATCTACTTCGAAGTACACCCAGCCCAATTTTGCCCGGTAGTACCCTTTGTTTTTTAGGAAATTTACTACGCCGAGCTGCTCTGCTTCGATCTGTTCCGCCACCATGGGAGCGCTTTTTTCGAGCAAGGGTTCGTAGTGCGTCAGGGCAGAGTCGATGAATCTACTGGTCGACCGCAATGCGTACTGGTCGATGGTATAACGCGGACCTGTAGTGATCTGGTAGTGGGCGGTCACTTTTTTGCGCTTCCGTGTTTCGTGGGTAGTAATGTTCGTGCGGTAATAGCCGAGGTTGAAGTAGTGCAAGCCGAGCTGTTGCGCGGTTTGAAGACGTGCTAGTGAGTCATAGACTGCCGGGGCTTCTCCAATGTTTTTGAACCAATTTCCAACGCCATTATCGCCAATACGTTCACCGAACTGGTGCATCGATAAAAACAACCGGACGTTACCTACCCCTCGGTTCGGGCGCTGTCGCATGATGTCATAGTCGTCGTCTGAGCTCGTGGGCTTCCCGTTAATGAGAATTTCGTTCTTGACTAGGAGGGGAGCATCTGCCTGTACTTGCCTTAAGCCGCTGCAAGCTGTTGCCGTGAATAATACAAGCAGGGCAGTCGCGTATGCCGCATATTTAGCTTGTATTTTAGCAAAAAAATAAGTCACTGTGCTCACGAAAAATTCAGAAAAACTCGTTCGTAGTTTAGGGTTGCGCAAGAACCGAAAAAAATCGGGTCTCTTCGTTGCTGAAGGTTTGAAGTTAGTGACTGATTTCTTTTCCGCTGGCTTTAAACCAGAGAATATTTATGCGACCGTAGAGTTGCCCGGAGCCTTTGATTCAGCGCCCACAGTGGCTGTGAGTGAGGCAGAGATGAAGCGCATTACGTTTTTGGAAACGCCTTCGCCGGTACTCGCCGTGTTCAGCATACCTGAAAGTTCGCTAGCGAGTTTCCGCGATGCACCCCTCGTACTAGTCTTGGACCGTGTGCAGGATCCGGGGAATGTGGGAACGTTATTGCGTACGGCGCTTTGGTACGGTGTGGAGCATATCGCCTTGGTAGTGGGTACGGCCGATGTTTGGAGTCCGAAAGTGGTACAGTCCTCGATGAGCGCCTTAGCGCATGTGCAAGTGGTTGCGATGGCCGAGGAGGATTGGCTGGATTGGGCGAAAGTACACGGCAAGAGCTGGGTAGTTGCGGATATGGACGGAACTCCGGCACGATCGTTTGAGTGGACCTCTGGCCAGATGCTGGTGATGGGCAATGAAGGCGGAGGTGCGAGTGAAGCTTTGAAGGCTTGCGGCACGAAAATTACCTTGCCCGGTGATGCCTCTAAAATGGAGAGCTTGAACGTCGCAGTGAGTGGGGCTACCCTGCTTTACGAATACGCGCTTTCTGTGAAGCCTTGAATTGGAGGTTGAGAAGAACACCCCCGATCACTAGAACAATTCCCAAAATCATTTGACCGTTCGGTACGAAATCGAAGAGGACGACGTCCCAAGTCAATGCGAAGATCACGCCGATGTACTTCAGTGGAGCTACGGTATTGACCTCAGAAAGCTGGTAAGATTTGGTCATGTAGAGCTGTGCGAATTGGGTCATTAACCCGATGCCTAGTAGCATGAGTAGGTCCCATGATGATGGCGTAACCCAATTAAACAAACTGAAAACCAGCATGATCGGAGTAGCCACCAAGGGGAAGTACATGACCACGGTGAGCGGTTCTTCGTTTTTTAATTTGCGGATCGCGTTGTACGCCAAACCACTGAAAACGCTGGAAAATACACCAAGGGCCAGGAGTGTAGGCGGAATTTGAGCGCTGCTGCCTTTGACCACGACAATTCCGATGAACGAGACTAGAAAAAAGAGCCATTGCGCTGCTTTGGTTTTCTCGCCCAATAAGAACCCTGCGATAAATGCAGTGAAGAACGGACTCAGGTATTGGACAGTTACCGCTGCGGATAGCGGCATTTTTTGAATGGTGTAGAAGAAAATGGTGAGCGCCGTTGTGCCTGCGATTCCGCGGATCAGTAGCCATTTTTTGTCGTTGCCCCACGGGTTTACCTTTTTGCGACGGAGCATCGTATAGCTGATCACAAAAGTGACTATGGAGCGAAATAAAACGAGCTCAGTGGCCGGAAGGTGCGGCAAGAATTTGACCATCAGGTTGACTGCCGCAAAGCAACCTACGGAGATGAGCATGTACAGAATGCCTTTTTGCACTATTCGAAAGTAAAGTTGATAAGAACGGCACGGGTTCGCAGGCCGTCAAATGCGTCAACAGGTAGTGTGCCGTCTTGAACTAACAGGTTCTTGAGTCCCCAAGAGGCACGGATTTGAGGTGAAAATTTGAAGTATTCAAAATAGAAATCGGCACCGAAGCCTACTTCGTAATCAGCAGTATGGCGCTGGAGTTTGAACAGGTTGTCGTCGACCACTTTTGCTTTAGAGGCGAGGTCGTTCGCATAGCGGATTCCGGCAAGTAGAAACAGGCGGTAGTTGTCGATGCGGACAGATTTAAACTTAAGGTGCAGCGGAAACTGGACGTATGAGCTTTCGATCTGCCTGGTGATGGTTTGGCGCTCGCTGGTGAACGGATTGATCAGGTCAAAGTGCAGCTTTCGAGTGGTTGCGGCAAAACCCGGAGTAAAACGCAGGTCGAGGTTTTCGGAAAGGCGCAGGTCCGAAATGATGTTGATGTTGTATCCTGGAAGCGACTCACTTTCGACGCCAAAGATGTCCGGCACCGTGCTGAGGTCTTTGAGGTCGAGGTTAAAGTTGTACCAATTCAGCCCCATGTGAAATCCGAAATGGAGTTCGTTTTTATCGTACAAGGGTTGGTTGCGCAAACGGGCGAATTGGGCATTAGCGCTCCAAGGGATGACCAATAAAAGGGCGGCGATCAGGCGTAACTTCATACCAACAGTAACGTATCGGGTCCTATTTTCTTGCTTGATAGATCGAAGCAATCCCAAAGGTAACGGGCTTGGTGAGCTGAGGTTTTAAACCCGCTTTGACCAATTCCTGCTCAAATTTCTCTCCATACGGGAACGCGGCAACACTCTCTGGAAGGTAGGTGTACGCGCGAGGGTCCTTTGAAATCAGCTTTCCAACGGTCGGGAGCACTGCCTTGAAATAGAACCAATAAATCTGTTTGAATGGGAATTTTTGCGGCTGGCTGAACTCCAATACCACGAGCTGTCCTCCCGGCTTGAGCACACGTGCCATGTCTTTTAGACCGTTGTGCAGGTTCTGAAAATTACGCACCCCGAAGGCCACTGTGATGGCATCAAAAGTGTTATCGGGATAAGGCAGATTTTCGCTATCCCCGAGTTCAAGAACGATTTTTGGCGTCAATCCTTTCTTCTCGATCTTTTCGCGACCCACGCTGAGCATGCCTTCACTGATGTCGGCACCTGTGATGTCTGCACCCGTACCCTTCGCAAGAGCGATGGCAAGGTCGGCAGTACCGGTGGCCACGTCTAAAACAACTTTCGGTTTATCGGCCTTTATAAGGGCAACGACCTTGCGGCGCCACCCTTTGTCGATATTGAGTGATAATAGGTGGTTGAGCAAGTCGTAGCGCTTGGAAATGTTGTCGAACATTTCAGCTACTTGCTGCTTTTTCTCCGCCTCACTGTCGTGGTAGGGTTTGATATTTTCTGCTCCTGCCATTGTTGATAATTTTCAGTCGCAAAGGTAGGTCATAAGGCGTAACTTCGCAGCTATGAGTGAAACAAGTACCCCGTCAAATTCAGAAGGTAAAACTAAGCGCAAGTCATTGACGTTTAGTGATTTGAAACAATTAGGTAAAATTTTCGCCTATTTGCGTCCCCACAGAAAGCTCTGGGCATTAGGATTTCTTTTCCTAGTGGTAACGATGGTGACCTCGTTATTGTTTCCAAAACTTTTGGGCGGGCTGATGGCCTCGAATCCCGACAATCTCGGCGACAACATGCTGATGATGGTTGGTCTGCTTGCGGCGCAGAGTGTGGCGAGTTTTTTCCGAGTGGTCATTTTTGTTACGGTCACCGAACGCGCATTAGCCGCTATTAGGGAAGATTTATACGGCCATTTAGTGCATTTGCCCATGCAGTTTTTCTCGGCGAAACGCGTTGGGGAATTGAACTCTCGTGTGGCTTCGGATACCTCACAGATCGGTGAGACACTGACGACTACTTTCGCTGAGTTTTTAAGAGGATTGTCGATGGTGATCGGCGGGATTGTGATTTTGGCATTCACCTCGATCAAATTGACCTTTTTTATCATTGCAACCATTCCACCACTGATTGTGGTGACCATCATTTTCGGGAAGTTCATCCGTAAATATTCGAAACGCGTGCAGGATGAAGTGGCCGCATCGAACACGATTGTAGAAGAAACTTTCGCCGGGATTCAGACCGTGAAGGCGTTTGCGAATGAAGCTTGGGAGCGCAGCCGTTATGCCAAGCGCATCAGCGAAGTGGTGGGATTGGCCGTAAAAGGCGGTTACTACCGAGGCGCATTTGCGAGCTTCATCACCTTCGGACTGTTCGGGGCGATTGCCCTAGTGATCTGGTTCGGCGCTGGTATGGTGCATGAAGGCCAATTAGAAGCGGATAAGCTCAATGAATTTATCCTTTATGCGCTCTTTATCGGCGGTTCTATCGGTGGATTAGCGAGCGTATATGCACAACTGCAGAAAGCGATCGGTGCCACAGAAACCATTTTCGGGTTGATGGAAGAGCCGTTAGAAATGCCTGTAGAACGCACGGCTTCAGCTACGGTAGAGATCGGGACTTTGGCATTTTCAAATGTGAAATTTAGCTACCCCACCCGTTCTGATGTGCAGGTGTTGCGTGGGATCGACTTTGAATTACCGAAAGGACAGACCATGGCGCTTGTTGGACGTAGTGGCTCTGGTAAGAGTACCATCGCTTCCTTGCTCATGCGATTTTACACGATCGATGAAGGTGCGTTTACAGCGAATGGCGATCAGGTTACAGATTTGGACCTTGCGGCTTGGAGAGATGAATTGGCCTTTGTACCGCAGGACGTCTTGCTTTTTGGCGGTTCGATCCGAGAAAATATCGCTTACGGAGATACTTCTGCGAGTGAGGAGCAGATCGTCGAAGCTGCGAAACAAGCGAATGCCTGGGAGTTTATCGAAGGGTTCCCTGAGAAGCTCGAGACTACCGTGGGTGAACGTGGCGTACAGCTCAGTGGTGGTCAGCGCCAGCGTATTGCCATAGCGCGTGCACTTTTGAAAGATCCGCAGTTGCTCATTTTGGATGAAGCGACCAGTGCGCTTGATAGCGAAAGTGAGCACCTCGTACAAGAAGCCTTGGATCGATTGATGAAAGGTCGTACGTCCGTAGTGATTGCGCACCGCTTGTCGACTATTCGCGGTGCACACCAGATTTTGGTGATGAACGAAGGCCAGGTGGTGGAGCGCGGAACACACGATGCTTTGATCGAGAGTGAAGGTACCTACGCGGAGCTGGTTCGTTTGCAAGACGTGGGCAGAGGCCCAGTGGATAGCTCCTTAGCAGATAATTCTGAGGCAGCAGAATAATCCCGTTCGCCTGTCGTATTTTTAAAGCATGAAGAAGTTTTTCCAACATCCCGTAGTGGCTTTTGTCACCAATAAATTTGTCGCGTCCGGCCTTTTATTTGCGCTTTGGATGGTGTTTTTAGACACGAACAATTACTTCATCCAAGCTGAATTGGACACGCAGATCGAACACCTTGAGCGCGATATCGACTATTATGAAAATGCGCTCGAACACGATCGAACCTTATTGGAACAGCTAGAGACCGATCCTGCCGCTTTCGAACGTTACGCCCGAGAAAACTTCGGGATGCACAAGGAAGGGGAAACCATAACTATCATAGAATTTGAAGATTCCTCCGATGAGTGAAACCGTTAAACGAAGTTATCCGCACGGCCGTGTAGTCGAACCGCTGTATACCGAAGGACCAGAGACTGGCGCCGGATATAGAAAACAGCCGTGGTGGAGCATGGTTCAAGAACATTTGGTAGAGAAGGAGTTTGCTGCAAATGATTGGGCACTACAACGCCTTACTCATGGCGCCTCTGGGTTGCTATTTTATCTGAATGACACGCATTTTTTACCGCGGATTGTGAAGGACATTCAGCTCGAGCACATCGACCTGCATCTAGTTGTAGAGGGCAGTGGTGCTGAGGTGATGGAAGCGCTGTTGCACTTTGCACATGATCAAACCATTTCAGCTGCGGAGCTTACTGGAACGATCAACATTGACCCGATCGAGATTGCTGCGCGTACCGGCGAGTGGAACGAAGCCCTGATGTATGACCTCGGGGAATTGAGCAGGCTCGCTCCAAAGGGCATGCGTTACATGTGTGCGAACGCCAATTTTTATGGAGCCTGTGGTGCCTCAGCAGAAATGCAGCTTGGACTCGCAGCAGCGCACCTTGAGTTTTACCTCGATACGTTCGGCACTGTGGGGCTGGAGCAATACTGGCTTGCACTGACGAGCGGAACGTATGTTTTTGAGGAGATCGCGAAATATCGTGCGATGCGTCTGTTGTGGGCTCGTTTGCTGGAAGAGAAAGAATTGCCGGCGGTGCATCTAGAGATCTATGCAGAAACTTCGACCGCGCAGCAAAGCGCGTACGATGTGCATACCAACTTGTTGCGCGCTACCTCCGCCGCTTTTGGTGCGGTCGTAGGAGGTGCTGACGCGCTGCAAATCCGTCCGTACAATAGCATTACCACCTTTGCAGATCCGGAGGGGGAGCGCTTGGCACTGAACCAACATTTTGTATTGGCCTATGAAAGCTATCTCGACCGTGTAGAAGACCCAGCTGCTGGGGCATTTTACATCGAAACGCTCACGGATGAGTTTGGAAAAGCTGCCTGGGCGATTCTCGGGGAGATTCGTGAGCAGGGCGGACTGTTGGAAGCGCTGGAGCAGGGTTGGGTTCAAGATGAATTGGCCACAGAGAAGGCGAAAGCTATGCCCGAAAAAGTGATGGGTGTGAATTTGTATCCCAATGCCAAGGACGCACTACCAGCGGGGTATGTGGCGAAAAAGAACAGGAGTCGCGAAGATTGGCAAAAGCGTCATGAAGGCAAGTCGATCGAGCCGCTTATTCCCGTGCAATGGGCAGCAGATCTTGAAAGTGAGCGCGCCGAATCATCACCTTCAAAGTAAGGAGTTATGTCACAGAAAACTACTTGGAAAACGCCAGAGCAGATCGTCGTTAAGCCAAAATATACCGCAAAAGATATCGCCGAAGCGAATCATTTAGGAACGCTTCCTGGGAAGCCGCCGTACGTGCGTGGACCATATGGAACCATGTATGTCGGTCGTCCTTGGACCATCCGTCAGTATGCTGGTTTTTCCACGGCGACGGAGTCGAATGCGTTTTACCGAAGAAATTTAGGGGCTGGACAAAAGGGACTTAGTGTTGCTTTTGATTTGGCGACCCACCGCGGCTACGACAGTGACCACGAACGCGTGGTAGGCGATGTAGGAAAGGCAGGCGTTGCGATCGACAGCGTGGAGGACATGAAAGTATTGTTCGATGGGATTCCGTTAGACCAAATGTCGGTATCGATGACCATGAATGGCGCAGTGTTGCCCATCATGGCGTTTTATATCGTGGCTGCGCTCGAGCAAGGTGCGGATCTGTCTGCACTGTCGGGAACCATTCAGAATGATATTTTGAAGGAGTTCATGGTACGTAACACCTACATCTATCCGCCGAGCGAAAGTATGCGCGTGATCTCGGACATTTTTGCCTACATGAGTAAGCACATGCCGAAGTTCAATAGCATTTCCATTTCAGGGTACCACATGCAAGAGGCAGGTGCTACAGCGGATATCGAGATGGCCTATACACTTTGTGACGGTTTAGAATATGTAAAAACGGGCGTTGCTGCAGGCTTAGATATCGATGCGTTTGCACCCCGATTAAGTTTCTTCTGGGGCATTGGCATGAATCCGTTTATGGAGATTGCGAAGATGCGTGCCGCCCGTTATTTGTGGTCGAAGCATTTGTCAGAATTGGGGGCGAAGAATCCAAAGTCGATGGCGCTTCGTACGCACAGTCAGACTTCTGGATGGTCGCTTACTGAGCAAGATCCGTTCAATAATGTAACACGTACTGCTATAGAAGCTATGGCAGCTACCATGGGTGGGACGCAAAGTCTTCACACCAATTCTTTGGACGAGGCCATCGCTTTACCTACCGATTTCTCCGCACGAATCGCACGAAACACGCAGCTCCATTTACAGCTAGAAACCGACATTACTTTCACTGCAGATCCATGGGGCGGTTCACATTACGTGGAGCGTTTAACGGCCGACTTGATCGACCGCGCTCAAGAGTTGATGCGCGAGGTGGATGAGCTCGGAGGGATGACCAAAGCGATCGAAGCGGGGATTCCCAAACTGCGTATCGAAGAAGCCGCTGCACGAAAGCAAGCACGCATCGATAGTGGTAACGATATTATTGTGGGTGTGAATGCCTTTCAAAGTTCGGCGCGCGCGAACCTTGACATCCTTGAGGTGCAAGGTGCTCAGGTGCGCAAAGAGCAGCTCGAGGGTTTAGCTACACTTAAAGAATCACGCGATCAGAAGGCCGTGGATGCGGCGCTTGTCGCGCTAGAAGATTGCGCCTCTTCAGGTGAAGGGAATCTTTTAGGCTTGGCCGTGGAGGCCGCAAAGGTGCGCGCCACGCTGGGAGAAATTTCTGCAGCATTAGAACGCCCATGGGGTCGTTATGTGGCAAAAACACAAACCATTAGTGGTGTGTATTCGAATGAGATGAAGAAGAACGAAGATTTTGAAAACGCCTTAAAGACTTCGGATGCTTTTGCAGAAAAAGCAGGCCGTCGTGCGCGTATTATGGTGGCTAAGATGGGCCAGGATGGGCACGATCGAGGCGCTAAAGTAGTCGCAACATCATTTGCGGATCTAGGTTTCGATGTAGATATGGGACCGCTCTTCCAAACGCCGGCTGAGGCTGCGAAACAAGCGGTTGAGAACGACGTACACATCCTAGGTGTAAGTTCACTAGCGGCGGGTCATAAAACCCTGGTTCCGGCCGTTATGGAGGAACTCGCTAAACTAGGACGTCCAGATATTTTAGTGATTGTCGGTGGGGTGATTCCTGCACAAGATTATGAGTATCTCTACGATCAAGGCGTAGCGGGAATTTTCGGTCCGGGTACGGCCATCGCCAAAGCCGCTACTGCTATTTTGGACATTTTGATCGAAGGATTGGTTTAGAGAAGGCGCCGCAAATTTTTCAGCATAAAAAAAGCCCCGCACTGCGAGGCTTTTCTTGTAGTACATGTGAAGCTGAGCGTGGCTTATTTCGCCTGACGCTTACGATCGCTTTCTTGTAGTAAGATTTTTCTCAAGCGGATGCTCTCAGGAGTAACCTCTACATACTCATCTGCACCGATGTATTCCATCGCTTCTTCCAAGCTGAATTTGATCGGAGTAAATAGCGCAGAGTTATCGTCTTTACCAGCTGCACGCATGTTGTTCAGCTGCTTTGCGATACAAGGGTTGACTACGAGGTCACCTGGACGGTTCGCTTCACCTACGATCTGACCACCGTAGAGGTGCTCACCTGGTTCGATGAAGAACTTACCGCGGTCTTGTAGCTTATCCATAGAGTAGGTACTCGCTTTACCGGCTTCCTTAGCGATAAGAACACCTGAGATACGACGGTCCATGTCGCCTTTGTACGGTTGGTATTCTTTCAAGCGGTGTGCCATGATAGCTTCACCAGCTGTTGCGGTAAGAACGTTGTTACGAAGACCCATGATACCACGCGAAGGGATTTCAAACTCCAAACGCGTAAGATCATTTTTAGCTTCCATGACGAGAAGTTCACCTTTACGCTTGGTAACAAGTTCGATCACCTTACCTGCGCTTTCTTCCGGTACATCTACCGTCAATTCTTCGATCGGTTCGTGCTTCTTGCCTTCAATCTCCTTAAAGATCACTTGCGGCATACCGAGCTGAAGTTCATAGCCTTCGCGACGCATGGTTTCGATGAGGATACCCAGGTGAAGGATACCGCGACCGTGAACGATGAACTGGTCAGCAGCGCTAGTGTCTTCAACGCGTAGTGCCAAGTTTTTCTCCGTCTCCAACATCAAACGCTCGCGAATCTTTTGCGAGGTAACGTGCTTTCCTTCTTTACCGAAGAATGGCGAGTTGTTGATCGAGAATAACATGCTCATAGTAGGCTTGTCGATCTCCATCGTAGGCAGTGCTTCTGGATTTTCGATATCTGCGATGGTGTCACCGATCTCAAAACCTTCCAATCCGCTTACTGCAACGATCTCTCCTGCATTGGCTTCTTTGACTTTGGACTTGCCGAGGCCTTCGAAGACCATCAATTCCTTGATTTTTGCTTTTTTGATGCTGCCATCACGGCGGCATAGGCTGATCTGCTGTCCTTCCTTCAGGCTTCCGCGCTGAATACGACCGATCGCGATACGACCTGTGAACGAGCTAAAGTCAAGCGAAGTGATTTGAAGTTGTAGGTTACCCTCTTCAACTTTCGGTGAAGGAATCGTTTCTACGATAGTATCTAAAAGGTAGGTGATGTCCTCAGTCGGAGTTGACCAGTCTGGACCCATCCACTTTTCTTTCCCTGAACCATAGACGGTTACAAAGTCCAATTGTTCTTCGGTCGCTTCTAAGTTGAAGAACAACTCGAAAACTTGATCGTGTACCAAATCTGGCGTACAGTTCGGCTTATCTACTTTATTGATGACTACGATCGGCGTTTTTCCTAAAGACAATGCTTTTTGGAGTACAAAACGCGTTTGTGGCATCGGGCCTTCAAAAGCATCTACCAATAGAATTACACCGTCGGCCATGTTCAAAACACGCTCCACTTCACCACCAAAGTCACTGTGACCTGGGGTATCGATGATGTTGATTTTTGTGTCCTTCCAACGAATACTTACGTTTTTGGAAAGGATCGTAATCCCGCGCTCACGCTCAAGATCATTGTTATCTAGCAGTAGATCATCTACTTGCTGATTGTCACGGAAAAGCTTTGCTGTGTGCAGCATGTTATCCACGAGAGTTGTTTTCCCGTGATCAACGTGTGCGATGATGGCGATGTTACGCAAATTCATATTGGCGTCTAAATTAATTTGCGGCAAAAGTAGGCTCTTTTCTGCCGGTAGGCTAACTTATTAGTAAGCAGTTTTATATAACCTAAACCCCTTTACCATGAAACTTACCCCTTATCCGGTGCCACAAGGGTGGCGCCTAGTGCTTCTTTGTGCTTTTCTTTTTTCTATTTATGACCAATTAAGTGCTCAAAATCAGCACGTTGCATTTAATTCGGTGGAAAACTTTGAGTTGTCCACAAGACTCTTTCAATGGTCCTTTGACCGCGACTCTTTATCGGGGCCTCACGGTGAATTTTGCGAAATTTCTGATACCAGTGGAGGTAATGACGGTCCCTTGTCGGGTAGTGGATTTTACTCAAGCAGCGGATTTTCCTTTTCCGCCTATTCCACAGATCCCCGTGCGAAGCTTCGGTTCGGGCCTTTCGATACTCGCGGGATGGATTCTATCGCCTTCTCCTTTCACCTGGCTGCTCCTTCGGGCGTCTTTGAAAACAGTGATTTTATTGGAGTGAACATGAGTTTGGACGGCGGATTGACCTATTACAACCAAATCAAAATCAAAGGCTCGAAAAACGGAACGAGCGCAGCCGGCTGGCAACACGGTGAAGGCATTTCCTACCGAAAAAATTTCAGGTACTCCTCGCGCAGCTCGACAGAATACGGTCACGTGAATCCGGTGACTCACGATACCATTGCAGGTATTTCGGCATTGACTATCGATGAAATTCCGGAAAGTGAGGCGTTGTATATTCTGGTGGAATTGACCAATAGTACGAACGGGTCTGAGGTGTATAATGTGGACAATTTTACGCTCTCTGCCAAACTCTCTGCTGGAACACCTGTCTTGGAAAAAGAGACTGCCTACCGCATCACGAGCGGCGGTCAGTACCTCGCACTCGAAGATTCCGTAGCGACGCTTTACATCGATGTACCTGCGAACGATACCGTATTTATTTCTGGTAAAACCGTGGTTACCGGCCCATTGTTCCTTCGCAGCGGATGGCTTTCAGCGAACCTTCTTTTGGCAACAGATTTGGGCGGGTCTTTGCACGGAGACCAATTCCTTGGCCAACAAGAATGTTCGCGCACTTTGCACGATTCCGGCTATCACTTTATCGGCCAGCCCTCGTACTTTCCAAGCGTAGACACTTTGGCGTACGCTTGGATCTACGACGCTGGGCAAGGGACTTGGGTCTCGGCGGCTCAGGCTTCGGTCTTTCCCGACAGAGGCCGAACCATGGCGCGTGTCGTGTATGCAGGACCTACTGATGTGCCGCTCACGTTAACGGGAACGCATGTTTCCGGAGCCCCTGCGCAAGCAGCGCTTGTTTGGGCGGACACTTGTCTGGACGGGGAGACGCCGTTTGGCGGGTGGAATCTTGTGGCGAATCCCACGGGTGCCCCGATGCATTGGAGCGAGCTTGTGGGCTCGGATCATTTTCCAGATTCTACGGATGCCACAGTGTATGTGTGGCGCGATGGTGGCTACGTAAGTTTTAATCCCAACACGGGGGGCGTGGGAGCAGGGCCATTGATCGGAGCGGATGAGGCGTTTTGGGTACGACTCTCGAATGCAGCGGATCCAGGCATTGTGCGATGGGATCTTCAGGGCGGATCGGCATCCAACAAGAACAGCGCCTATTTAAGGGCGCAGCTTCGAAAGGCTTCGAGCGGTACAGATACGGTGGATTTCGTATTCCAACCGAAGTCCTCAAGAGCGGTTTCAGCGGCCAATTTTCATGCGCGTTTGTTGATCGATCCTGTGTTTTCTCAAAGTTTCATGCCCTGCTGTGACCAATTGTATTTGGGTGGCCCCTTGCAAACGCAGCTCGTGTTGCGCAAATCCAAAACTTCTGTAACTGTCGCAAATTTCCCCAAGAGCAGCTATTATCCGCTCATGATCGTAGGAGAGGGAACCCTTACGGCGAAAGGCGCGCCGGGATATTTTTATCTGCCGCCGAAAATTTACCCCGGAACTTCGGCCGTTCAGCTTCGGGGCAAGGGACCGCATAAGGTCCTTTGGCTGGGCGCGGACCATCCGGATGTGGGGATGGGGGAAGAATTGGCCACAGATGTGCTAGGATTGCCTGAAATGCCAACGGTTCGAGATGAAGCTCAGAGTGAGCAAGCTTGGGATGTGCTTGGGCGTCCAGGAGGTGCAGGTGCCGAATTTGAACTCCAATTCATCGACGGCGTTTGGAAGAAGGTTGTGCGGGTCAAATAGCGGAGAAATCCTTATGTTGCATCGTAAATAATCGAAGACTATGTACAGTACTCCTTGGATGAGTGAGTTGGTGGTAGGTACCATGCGCTGGGGCGTTTGGGGCGCCAATTTCACCACGGCGCAATACGAAGCCATCATCGAAGCGGCCCTCGAGGAAGGTCTCACGACCTTTGATCATGCCGATATCTATGGCGGTCATACGACGGAGGCGGAATTTGGGGCAGCCTTGAAGTTGCACCCGGAGTGGCGCGAGCAGATGGAATTGGTCACCAAGTGTGGCATTATTCAGGTGTGCGAGCAGAAACCCTCGCATTATGTCAAGGCGTACGACTTTAGTAAAGCCCACATTTTGCAAAGCACAGAGGACAGTCTTCGCCAGCTCCAAACGGACTACATCGATGTGATGCTGCTCCACCGCCCGGACGTTCTGATGGACCCGGACGAAGTTGCTGAAGCCTTTGAACTGCTCTACCGCAGTGGCAGGGTCCGCAGCTTTGGGGTAAGCAATTTCACACCATCGCAGGTTCGGTTGTTGCAAACCGCGGCACCGATAGGCGTGCACCAGTTGGAGGTTTCGTTAAAGGATGTAAGTGCCTTTGATGACGGCCGTTTGGACCAGTGTACTGCGGAAAATATCGTTCCGATGTCCTGGTCTCCGCTCGGTGGCGGCGAACTCCCCGCTGCGGTGATGACTTTGCTCGAGAAGCACGCTGCGCAGTGGGAGGTGACTCCTCAAGCGGTGGCACTCGCCTGGATCATGCAGCATCCTTCTGGCATTTTACCGGTGCTGGGCACGAGCAAAATTGACCGATTAAAAGAGGCAAAAGCCGCCCTGAATTTAACTTTTGATCGTCAGCAGTGGTACGAATTGTACCAAGCGGCGACTGGAAAACGACTCCCTTAATCCCATGGATTTCAACGAAAATTTAGCCCTTAGCGCTGCCAATTATGAGACGCACGTCGGTCTGAAGTTCCAGCTATACAACAGCTTGTTCCTCACGCTACCGCTCGATGGCATCAAAAACACGGGGATCTTTATTCCCATTTTAAGTGAATACTGCTTGGCTCGACTTGCCGAAGGGCACAGCCCCAAGGAAATCATCGATCAGTTTTTTGAAGAGTACAAGGACGGCGAGCAGCCCAAAGAACAATTGGACTTTCTATTCAAAGTACTTCAATACATCGAACGTCAAGTAGTGCTTGTTGATGCGTTAGAAGACGCGGCCTATGGTGATCTGAACAACCTCTCGGGCAAGGGCTCGCTGAGCGAATTCATGATGCGTATGGAACGTGCCGGGAATCTCGAAGAGTTGAAAAATCGACTTCAAGAATTTTCCATTCGCCCCGTGCTGACTGCGCACCCCACCCAGTTTTACCCAGGACGTGTACTTGCCATCATCACCGATCTGACAGAAGCCATCAAAAAGAATGACCTTTCGTCGATCCGCATGTATTTGAAGCAGCTCGGTAAAACCCCGTTCTTTCAAAAGAAGAAACCCACTCCGTACGACGAGGCGGTAAACCTGATCTGGTATTTACAGAACGTATTTTACCAGAGTGCAGGAGACATCACCGCAGAAATGCGACGCAGTCTTCCGGATTGGGACGGAACATTGAACCTGATCAACTTAGGGTTTTGGCCGGGCGGTGACCGTGACGGCAACCCGTACGTGAGTATTGAAACCACTCGACAGGTAGCAGTACGTCTGCGCGATGTGTTGCTGCAATGCTACTACCAAGACCTTCGCAAGCTCCGCAGACGCATCTCGTTCTCCGGAGTGTACGAAGACCTTATGAACATCGAACAAACGGTATTGCGTTGTATTCGGCACCAAGAAGAATGGGATTTTATCTCGTTCCGAGAGTCGTTGCGCAGCGTACGCAGAGATTTGAAAGAACACCACGACGGCATCTTCATCGAGCTTGTTGAAGAGCTGCTCGATCGTGTTGCGCTGTTCGGTTCTCATTTTGCCAGTTTAGACATTCGTCAGGACAGTCGCGAAATCAAGCGTGCCTTCGATACCTTGCTCGAGCAGCTTGGTTTGGAAGAGCCCTCAACTCCTGAGGAACTCTTTGCTATGCAGACCTCTTGGAAGGGAACGCTTTCGGGTGACGATCGTATCGACGACACCTTGCAAAGTTTTGGCGTGATTCGTTCGATCCAAAAGCAAAATGGTCCGCGCGGTGCGCACCGGTACATCATCTCGAACTGTCGCGGTGCGATGGATGTTGCGCGCGTCTTTGCCTTGGCACGTTGGACGGCATTCGGGGATGAAAAAATAACCGTAGATATCGTTCCACTTTTTGAGACCATCGACGATTTATTAGGTGCTGGCGCTTCGATGAACACGTTGTATTCGGAAGCCAATTACCGTAATCACCTCACCCAACGCAATAACAAACAGACGATCATGCTCGGTTTCAGTGACGGAACCAAGGATGGGGGATATATGTCCGCGAATTGGAGTATTTACCGCGCCAAAGAAAACCTGACACGCATCTCCAAGCAAAACGACATCGATGTCTTGTTCTTCGACGGTAGAGGTGGCCCACCGGCTCGTGGAGGTGGTAACACGCATAACTTCTATGCATCCTTAGGGCAAAACATTGCCTCTTCGCAAATCCAGCTGACCGTTCAAGGGCAAACCATTTCGTCCAACTTCGGGACTTCGCAAAGTGCGCAGTTCAACATGGAGCAGCTTATCACAGCGGGGCTGGAGAACATCCTTTTAGTGGACGACTCTAAGGTCTTGCAACCGCAGGAGCGCCATGTGCTCGAGCAGCTCAGTGAGATCAGTTTGAAGCACTACACCAACATCAAAGAAAATCCACTCTTCACTGAATTCTTAGAGGAGATGAGCCCGTTGAAGTTTTACGGCATGGCGAACATCGGCTCCCGCCCATCGAAAAGAGGGAAGGCGAAGAAATTAGAATTGGACGATCTACGTGCGATTCCTTTTGTGGGTGCATGGTCACAATTGAAAATGAACATCCCTGGGTTTTACGGACTCGGTCGAGCTTTGGAAGAATTGTCAGAATCGGGCAAACTGCACGAAGTACAATCGCTGTTTAAAAAGTCCAAGTTTTTCAGAACGCTTATCGAAAATTCGATGCAAAGCATGTGTAAGACTTTCTTCCCGCTCACCGCCTATATGGCGGATGATCCGAAGTTCGGCGAGTTTTGGAAGGAACTTAACGCAGAATTTGAGCGCACAGAGCATTGGGTACTAAAAATCTCCGGTCAGCCGGAATTGCTCAGCAATAATCCGGGCATCAAAGCGTCGATCGGTTTGCGTGAAAACATCGTGTTGCCGTTGCTTGTGATCCAGCAATATGCCTTAATCCGTCTTAGAAATGATGAGGTAAGTGAGAAGGAACGAGCGATTTTAGAAAAGCTCGTGGTACGATCGCTCTATGGCAACATTAACGCCTCACGAAATAGCGCTTAAGCTTTAGGCGCATTGTTTTCTTAGAACAACAAAGCCGCTCCTTGCTATCAAGGAGCGGCTTTTTTTAATGGTCGCTGAAATATGGGCAGCGCCTTATTTCTTCTTTTTCAAATCATAGCGCCAGCCGGCATACAGCTGTCGTCCCATGATAGGGCCCCAGACTACAGAAGCGTCAAACCTTCCCTGTATCGGGTCGCTGAACCACAGGTCGTTGCCAATCACAGGGTTTAAGTGGCGCACATTAAGCAGATTTTGCAGCCCGATGTATACCTGACCTCGGCGGTTGGTTTGCTTGCTTACTTGTAGGTTGAGCATTGTGAATGCGGGGGAGCGCTCTTCGTACCCTACGCTCGGTAGACGCTGGGAAGCATTGTAGTTTGCGTTCAGTTCAACACCGATGCCGTTTCTTGCATTGTGGCTCACGCCGAGGTACAACAGATGTGGCACGTTGAGGATTACCTCTTCGAGTGCTGCGCCTTGCAGGTCGACCTGGCGCACGTCCTGGAAGCGGTAGGCGACCTTGAACATGGTGCGGTGCAGCAGCTCATACTGGGCGCCGATCTGCGCAGAAAGAGCGAAGGGTTGATTGCTCCATTCGGCCGTTGAGAACTCGCGGTAGAAGAAGGTCCCACTGTCCACAGCTTGGTCCAAATCGAGCCCAATTTTTCGGTCGAACTTCGTCAAAAACACATCGCCCCGTACTTGAAGTTCCTTAAAGAATACATCTTTTGTATAGGCGACACTCGTTCCCAAGGTCCATGAACTCTCTACTGCCGGAGCACTCACTCCTGCACTGGTCGTAGGAAGGGTGAAGTGTCGGTTGTTTGCCATGTAGCCCATGTACTCAGCACCTAGGGTAGCATAGCGGTAGGAACGCGATGCTTGACCGCGCAGTGACCATGCCTTGTGGTTGTATTTCAGGTGCAAACGCGGTACATAAAAGAGCATCGGATCGCGACCAGTTAAGTCAAGACGGTCCAAACGCTGGCCGAGAATTAGGCTCAGTCCCTCTCCGTCGGGGCTGCTTACGAAGCTGTATTCACCGTACACACCGGAGGTGATGGCCGTGTAATCACCGTTGTACTCCCACATCAACATGTCGACATCTTGAGCGCGGAGGTCGATCCCCGCTTTGATGGTATGGCGCGTATCGCTGATGTTGTCTTGAAAAATCAGATTTCCGTAGTAGTCGGTTTCTTCGGTGTTGAACTGGCGCGTACCGAAGTAGCTGTCTATGGTCTGATAATTTGCATTGAACTGCGTTCCGATACTGCGGTTGATGCCTCCCTTGAGGAAGTAGCCGCGTTTGGCCCAAAGTTCTAAGCGGTCGGTACCTAGTTCATGGCTCCATATCGGCGCAAATGTGGGGCGTCCAAAGTTGACATCGCCACCGATGTTGTCTGATGAACTGAATTTCAAGCCAAGTTGTCCTTCGGAATTTTTACCACTGAATTTCCAAGCGTTTTGTACAAACAAATGGTTGGACAGTGGTGCGTCGAGAAAATTGTCCCCGTTGGCATCCCAGCGGAAGAGCTGTTGCCTTCCATGGACCATAACGTTCGAGGACCATTTCTTACTCTGTTTCCAAGTATAGATCAGGTTTTGCTCTAATCTTCCGGGACCTGCAAATAGGTTAAAGTGACCAATTTTGTCGGTGAAACTAGGGCGCAGCTCATAATTCACTTGGCCACTGATCGCACTTGCTCCATTCACTACACTACCGGGACCTTTGGTCAGCTGAATGCTCTGGATCCACGCCCCGGGAATGAAGCCGAGGCCCATGACGGAGGCAGTACCTTCCATCGTTCGCAGATTCCCACGTGTGTAAAGCGCATACGGTCCTTCTAGACCCAACAAGCGAATCTGTCGCGTACCGGTAACCGCATCCGTGAAGGACGCCGAGATCGAAGCATTGGTTTCAAAACTTTCGCTGAGGTCACAGCATGCAGCTTTACGCAACTCCACTTCGGAGATGAGCTCTTTGGTGTTAATGGCTTTTTTCGAGAGCGAAACGCCAGGGTCGTCACTACGCACCTGCACCTCATCGAGCTCGTTGAACAGCTCTATGGTACTGGTGTCTATTTGGCCATAGACGGGCAAAGCACACATCAGACCGATGCCGCTGAGCCACAAAAACAAGGACTTCATCTTAATGCTGGTCCTTTCCGCCGTGTGCGTGGTGCTCTTCGTGCGTTTCTCCTGGAGTACAGAGCGGATCACCTAATCCGTGCTGTGCTCTTTGCTCTGGGTCACGATAGCGGCAGCATCCATGAATGTTTCCATACTGCTCGTCAGAGGCAAGGTGGCCTTTCACATCGTGTCCGGCTTCGTTGATGGCTGCGATGATGTTCTCTTGAGAGACTTTGTCGTTTCTAAAAACAAGCGCTAATTCGTGGGTCTCGATGTCCCAAGCGACTTGCTTTACTCCTTTAAGATAGGCGGCGTTTTCGATGCGCTTTTTACACATGCCGCAAAGTCCGTCCACCTCTAAAGTGGTGGTGGTGATGTTGGATTGTGCGAAGCTTCCTAGGCTAAACGCAAGGAGCAGCGCGGTGAGGATATATTTAAATTTCATGATAATCTTTTAGAATTGTATTTGAAAGATGAAAATCTGCTTGGGGTAAATGCATCGTTCAGGCGTACAATACTAAGCGTTGTAAGAGAATGTAGATCGGCGGGCCTCGCTTATTGGAACTGCTCACGCAGGCGCCCGTGCTCTTGATTTGGAGTAAGTCAGTAGAGAGAATACGGCTTTGTGATACAAACAACGCGAGTGATGCATCGTCGCTGCGTTCTTGTTTTCCAGAGTCTATAGCTACTGAGCTAGAAACACAGCAGTCATCGTCGGGAGTAGCCGTTTGGGCGCTTGTCGGGCTTTCATGGCATGTGCTTGAAGCAAGCGATTCGGCGCTGTGGCAACAGTCGATTTGTTCGTGTTCGTGGTTCCCAGCAGCGAGGTGGAATACCTCTTCATGCGCACAAAAGTGAACCAGCGCGGGGGCACCAGTACTTAAGGTAGCATAGATCAATGCAAGTAGAACGTAGAAAACTCTTCGCATAAAGCAAATTTAACCAATATCTTTGAGACTCCTTAAAATACGACTATGCGAAAAGTAATGATGCTCGGCTCTGGAGAGCTTGGAAAAGAAGTAGTAATAGCACTGAAACGATTAGGCTGTACCGTTATTGCGTGCGACGCCTACCGGGGCGCACCAGCGATGCAAGTGGCCGATGATTTTGAGGTGTTTTCTATGCTGGATGCTGCGGCCTTAGATGCTGCTGTAGCCAAGCACCAGCCGGATATTATAGTTCCAGAGGTGGAGAGCATTCGCACGGATCGTTTGTATGCGTTCGAGCAAGAGGGGATTCAGGTTACGCCATCTGCAAAGGCGGCGAATTTTACCATGAACCGTAAACTGATTCGCGATTTGGCCGCGAAGGAATTGGGGTTGAAAACGGCCCCTTATGCTTACGCGACAAGTCTTGAAGAGTTTGAACAAGCGGTAGCGCAGATCGGCTTGCCATGTGTAGTGAAGCCTTTGATGTCTAGTTCAGGTAAGGGTCAGAGTGTCGTTCGTGAGGCTGCTGACTTGCAGCACGCCTTTACCTATGCAATGGAGGGTTCTCGAGGCGATCTTAAGGAGATTATTGTTGAGGGATTTGTGGACTTTCATTCGGAAATCACGTTGTTGACGGTATCTCAAAAGTCTGGTGATACGCTGTTTTGCGCGCCGATAGGTCACCGTCAAGAGCGTGGCGACTATCAAGAAAGCTGGCAGCCTTGTGCGATGGAGGAGCAGCAACTTTTGGAAGCTCAGGGAATGTCCCGCAAAGTAACGGCAGCGTTAGGCGGTGCTGGGATTTGGGGGATTGAGTTTTTCTTGGCCGCCGATGGGGTGTATTTTTCAGAATTGAGCCCACGTCCGCATGATACGGGAATGGTAACGCTTGCTGGAACGCAAAACTTCAACGAGTTTGAGCTGCATGCCCGCGCGCTTTTGGGTCTGCCTATTGCAGAGATTGAATTCCGTTACCCGGGTGTTAGTGCAGTGGTTTTAGCCTCGAAAGAAGGTACTCCGGTCTATGGAGGTCTCGAGGAGGCATGTAGTTACGATCAAACGGATGTGAAGATTTTTGGCAAGCCTACTACGCGTCCGTACCGCAGAATGGGTGTGGTCTTAACCTATGACCGTACGGGTGAGTTGAGTGAAGAAGTGTTGCGTGAAAAGGCGGCGATGATTGCTGCTGAGATTACAGTTCATTAATTTTCTCACGCACTTTTTCTGCAAAATCTTGGACCAATTCTTCTTCGAGTGGTCCCAGTGTTTGGCCTTCCAGCTTGTGGTAGCGCAAACCACGTCTGTACGTGTCGACCAGGTTCGGATTACTGCTTTTCATGTAGTTGATCGAGCCGTAGGAAAAGAGCACTTGGCTGTGGTTAGGCCCGATATCTAACAATGCACCGTCACTTAAAGTTAGGTAGTTGCAAAGTACCATCTGGTAGGGCTGGCCTTGTTGCGTACGCTCTTTTAAGATGTCTTCGACTAGATTGTTGAGTACTTCGTGCAGTTCTTCCTTGAGTTGCAGTCGCAGACGCAAGGACATTCTCCCGGTTTCGGAAATGAATTTAATCTGATGGACAAGATTGTCAAAGGCTGTGTGTACCCAAAATTCGGTGGATTTGATGCCTTGGCTCATCTCGTTGAGCACAGTTCCTTTGGTGACCAATTCATTTGGGACCGCACTCGGGTCAAAGCGCTCGTGGCGCCTTAAATTTTCCATCACCCACAAGTAGTAGCGAAATGCGCTCAATCCCGGCTTGTTCATGTAGCGGTATAGCGGCACATCACTTGCCGTGAAATAGAGCTGTGCGGCAGGTTGAGACAGCGCAAGCTCGAGGTTGTTGCGGGTATTGTCCAGGTAAAAATCGATGTCCCCATAGTTTTGAATGGGCGGAAGGGTTGTACATACCACTACAAGGCTGTTCTCCTCTGGCTGGCTGCGGAGTGCATCGATACTGATCGAAAAGTGGTTCGCGAGTTTGATCAGCTCGTCCGCAGTGAGTGGGGTGCTTCCCGTGCGTTTGCGGTAAAGCGAAGCGCGTGAACAACCCAATACTTCCATGAGGTCGCTTGTGATCTTTGCTTTACCTTTGGTAGAGCTGAAAATTTCTTCGAACAGTTGCTTTTGAAAAGCGTTGGGTATGAACATTTCCGATAGCTTGATTTAGATAAAAGTATTCCAATTTTCATTGAATAATGACCTCTTCCCCGCAAAAGTCCCTCTACACACAAATCCCTGGCCGCAGTATCCCTTTAGGCGACAGCACTGAGGTACCGGTGTGTACCCCGGAATTTAGGAAGAGCAACGGGAGTTATTTGAAGAAACGCGGCCTGTATTTACTCAATAGGTTCTTGCGAAAAGGCTGCTTTGAGACCGTTGGTTCGCCGTGGTTACCTGGTTTTTGGATATTGAGCGCTTCTGAGGCGGCCTCTCTAGTTCGCTCGAAGGGATTGCGCGCGAATTCTTTGAATGTGGTGATCACGAGCGCGCCGGTGGAAGACCAAAATTGGCGCAGTTTTAAGGGGGAGCCTTTGATGGTGATCGAGAACGTATGGAACAGTTTTGAGGAGTATGCGGTCTCGATGAAGAAAAAGTACAGGCAGCGTTTGAGAAAAGCGTTGCAGTTAGACAGCGTACTGGAAAAGCGGTGGTTAGATGCTGCACATTACGAAGATTGTGCCGCACTTCTTGAGGCTACGCTCATGGATAAGGTAGTCGTCCTGCCCGGAGATTTAACCCTTCTTTTGGAACGCTTTGAGGGGATGTTTGAGACGGATTTTCAGATCGAAGGTTTCTACGACCAGGGGAGACTAGTCGCGTTTATTTCTACGGTTCGTGACGGCGATACCTTGCGTGCGATGCATTATGGGGCTGCTGTAGATGCACCAGCAAATATGTACAGTTTTGCGATGTTCTCGGTGATTCAACGAGGCATTGAAGCTGGGGTTTCAAAAATCAATCTCGGAAGGACAGCCACGGAGATCAAGAGCACCTACGGCGCGGTACCTGAACACAATTATTTTTCGTTCTACACGGAGAGCGTGCTGTTTAAATCTGCACTGGCTGTTGCGGCGCGGCGCTATACACCGAAGGACTTTGAACTTCGCAGCCCGTTCAAAGACGAGTAAGAGTTTTCTTTTTTTTAATGTTCAAGTAGTCTTTTTTGGCATGTGGATTGCATTTAGGTGAAACAGGTCGAGTCCCCACTCGCCCGTTCCTTTAACCTAAAAGCCACATCTCATGAGTTTCGGATTCATGTTCATCATTGTACCTATCGGATTAGGTCTGTTTTTGTTAGAATTTTACTTTTTACACAAGCGCGGTATGCCCATTACGTTGGAGCAAACGGCGCTTAACATGTCGCTCGGTTTTTTTGACCGATTAATAGGTTTATACCTCACCGAACGTGCCCTGTTTCTAGTCCACGAAACCGTTTCCATAGACTGGATCAAGCAGCTTCCTGAAAACGGGTGGACGTTCGTTTTAACCTTCTTTGCCGTGGATCTCGTGTGGTACATTTTCCACAGAGCCGGCCACCGTGTTTCGCTGATGTGGGGGATTCACCTGGTACACCACCAAAGTGAGGAGTACAACCTGAGTGTAAATTTTGCCCTTTCGCCGCTAGGTTTTGCCATTCGTAGTGTGATGTACAGTGGCTTAGTTCTGGTCGGATTCCCTGTGGAGTATGTGATCATGAGCAGCTACCTCAATGCTTTTTACCAGTATTACTTGCACACAGAGTTTATCGATCGTATTCCCGTATTGGAGCATTTTTTAGTCATGCCGGCCCATCATAAGGTCCATCACGCTTCGAACGAGCAGTATCTTGATAAGAACTATGGAGGCGTATTTATTATTTGGGACAAGCTCTTTAGAAGCTTTGCGCCCAAGCAAGAACAGCCAAAATATGGTTTGACAACTGCATTGCCGCAGCGTGATTTCGTGAATATTCAGCTGTTTTTCTTTAAGAAATTGGCGTTAAATTTTAAGCGTTACGGTGTTCTCAAAGGTCTAGAATTATTGTGGCGTGGCCCTGAATTTCAAGATGCTGATATTCCAAAAGTTTTTGAAGTTCATACCCGTGTACGCTGGTGGAAAGTCGTCCTGGGCGGAGCGATCTACGTGTTCTCTTACAAGATCATGATAGAGGCGAGCGCAGTTTGGGAAATTCTTGCCGTGGGTGTGGTGAATCTACTGTCTATCTTTTTAGTCAACGGAATACGCACGGGAACCAAAGAGTATAGTTTCGGTCTTGCCAAGAAAAAGGAAGAATTCGATTCCCCAAGCGTTTCTCACCACGAATAGCTATTTTCGGGCAACTGTGGTCGGTGCGAGATCGGCCTAATGGATTTGCCTGGATGAGATTAGAATACAACACGACGTACGGTTCCTTTGTGGTCAACTCAAAAGGTGCGGCCTTATGTTCTTTCCGATGGAAGGAGGTAGAGGTTGTCCCAGAATTTGATCCGCCCTCGGCGTTCGATGAGTGGAAAACAGGCCACCTCTTATTCCCCTTTCCAGCTCGATTACAAGGAGGTAATCGCTTCGATTTTGAAGGAGAGCAGTGGCTTTGGCCTCTGAATGATCCGGATACCAACAGTGCGATTCATGGACTTTCGGCGTATGAAGATTTTGAGCTGAGCCTTGACACGAAGGGTATTACTGCGGTTTGGAAGTACGACGGATCAAAGCCCTATTATCCATTTTCCTGTCAGATTTCTGTTCGCTACGAACTTCATGAAGACGGTTTGTCACAATACATTTCGGTAACCAATTCGAGTAACCGCATCATGCCCTTTCACATCGGTTGGCACCCCTATGTTTCTATCGTTGGTGCCTGGTCCATCGAGGGGCAGCTGGAATTGGAATTTACCTACGATCAGCACAAAACGCCCGTTGCGGTCAAAGCATTTACTGGACTGAAGGTGCATGAGGAAATAGACAAAGCCGTGTGTGCTTTCAACAATGGGAGATCGCTCTCCTTTGAAGACTCCGTAAAACGGATTACGCTACAAGGCATGAGCTCTTGGTTCCAAGTGTTTACGCCTGCTCATGCACCATTTGTGGCGCTCGAACCGCTAACGGGTGTGGGCCATCCAAAGTCGCCGTGGGAAACCTTAGCCCCAAAGGAGGATCGTAGGTATACAAATGTCTTAACCGTTGCGCTCAAGTAGACGAGGCTAGTTGCGGCTTTTCATGCTTTCTTGCAATTCCTCCAAGCTTTTCCCTCGAGTTTCTGGCATCAAAAAATGAGTAAAAAGCAGCTGGAGTACCATGAACCCTGCAAAGAAGGTGAAGATGGTCCAGCTGGGGAAAGATTCGATCACCACTTCTCCTAACATGGTGATGAGCGCCGCGAATACCCAATGCGTTCCTGTTCCCCAGGCGCCACCTGCTGCGCGTACGCTATTGGGAAAAATTTCGGAGATGAATACCCATATCACGGCTCCTTGGCCTACGGCATGCGAGGCGATGAAAGTCAGAATAAAGGTGAGGTTAAAGGCTGCGGATGCGTCTGTTTTGAAGCCGTACGCGACCATGGCTAGGGAGATGATGTAGCCTATGGACCCGATGTAGAGCAGGGATTTACGGCCCATTTTATCGATCAGGTACAATCCGACGAAGGTGAATATGAGGTTGGTACCGCCTATGGCTATGGCGCTGAGTAGGGAATCGGATGAAGCAAATCCGGCGTTCTCTAGAATGGCAGGGGCGTAGTAGAGAATGAAGTTGATGCCGCTTAATTGGTTGAAAAAAGCCAAAAGAAAGGCGAGGAGGAGCGGTCTTTTGAACCTGCCACTGAATAAGTTGGAACGGGTGCCTTCTTCTTGGTTGCTCTGCTGGATGTTTTTGAGTTCTGCTTCCGCCGCTTCCGAATTTCCATAGATGCGCCCCAGCACGGCAAGTGCTCCAGCCGTGTCGTTTTTAGCGGTGACGAGCCAGCGTGGACTTTTAGGGACCCCGAAGATCAGGAGGCAATAGAGGGCTGCAGGTAGGGCTTCGACGCCGAGCATGAAGCGCCAGTCGTTTGCGCCGCCTACGCCGTCGAGCAGGTAGTTCGACAAGAAGGCGATAAGGATGCCGAAGACTAGGTTGAATTGGTACAAGGCCACTAACGTTCCACGAGACTTCGCGTTGGAAATTTCAGAAATATACGTCGGTGCAGCAACGGTTGAGGCACCCACGCCTACACCGCCAAGGAAGCGAAATAGGCTGAAAAAATAGGGGTCAGGCGCTAATCCGGAGCCAAGGGCGGAGATCAAATACAGGAATCCTACGGCGATTAAGGTGTTTTTGCGGCCCCATTTTTTGGTAGGGATACCCCCGGCTAGTGAGCCCAAAACGGTTCCCCAAAGCGCCATCGACATGATGAAGATGCCGTGAAACCAGGCTGAGGTGTCCCAAAGCTCTTTGATCGGCGCATTTGCACCGCTGATGACTACGGTGTCAAATCCGAAAAGAAATCCAGCGAGTGCTACGGTGAGCGACCAGTTCCAAGTGTTGTTCATGAGCGTTGGGATGTGTTAACGCTCGAAGATACAAATCCTTAGAACTTAGTACGAGGCAGTTAGTTCCTTCATTTCGGCCTTCTTGATGCCCAGGTCCGCTTGCATTTTCGCGGTTTGGATAACGGACTTAAGGAAATAGCTCGTGCGCAGGTTCACTCTGATCAGTTGACTGTCTCCAAATTCTAGCTTTTGCTTTTCAGCGGCCAGCAAATCTTCCATGGCGCGCTGGTTGCGGATGCTAACTTTTACGCCTTGTTCCAGCTGAAGTATCGCGTTCGCGGTAGCCGTCATATCGTTGTTCCATGCGTTCTCACGTGCGGCGCGTTCCCACTGAAAGCTTTGAAGGCTCAGGTTCGTGCTTCTGCTGTATCCGCGTCCTTCTCGCAGGAGTAGCGGCATTTCGACTTTTGCTTTGAGCAGACGATCACCGGTGTTGAGTTCGCTGGTTTCAGGTAGATCATTCACGTTACCGGCAACGATGAGTGCACCTCCCACAGCTACTTTGGGCTTTAGGTATTCTCGTGCTAGGGTACGCTTGATACGCAGCTGCTTCTCTTTCTGGCTATTGTAGCGTACAAGCGGATGGTCTTCGTCCAATTTTGCCGTGCGAAGTTCAAACGGATCGTCAAAAGTGGGTATACTTTCACTGTGAAGCACCACGGGATTTCCATCGAGGTCCCAAAGCCAATTCGATGCTTCAAACAACGCCTCTATCGCGTCCTTCCGCGCATTGTAATAATCGGCTTGCCAAGTGCTGAGCAATGCGCTGGCATCGAGGGTGTCCATCGCGGACGCGTCGCCAGCGGTAAAGCTCTGCATGGTGAAGGCGTATACTTCACGGGCGGCGGCGATGGCTTTTTCGTAAGCCCCCAAACTTTGATGTGTACTGTACCATTTCCAGTAGGCCTTCGAGGCTTTGAGCAATAGCTCATTTCTGTAGAGCTCAGCCTGTGCTTCGGTAAGTCCCACTGCGGCTTTGGCAAGTGCGAGGTCCGTACGGCGTTTATCGGTGATCAGGCCGTTCCCGAGCTGCACCATTCCGCCCACGGCAAAGAGTCCTTCTTCAGGGAGTTGGTCCTGGGGGTTCGTATAGAGACCTGCAGTCTGGTTCCAGTCGAGCGATACTGCCACCGGGCCGCGGGTGTTGCTTTTCAGCGACCATGAAGGCAAGCGGTAGTATTCCTCGCCTTTGAATTCCTTACTGGCAAAATCGCCCACAAAGGTAGGGTCAAATGCGCCTCGTGCTTTGAGGCGTTCAGCTTTAGCGATGGGAAGTCTATTGCCCACTGCTTTGAGCAACGGGTGGTACTGATCGACCCAAGAAAGGTACTCTTGAAGGGATAAGGTCCTCGGGCTTGGCTGCGTTTGCGCAACCCCGCTTAGGCTGCCCAGAAAGAGAACGAATAAAAGGAGATTACGCTTCATTATTTAATCTTGATTTTAGGCTTGTCGACCTTCTCTTTTGCGACGATGGGCTCGTAGTAGTCGGGTGGGAACGAATTGAATTGGCGCCAGATTTCGTACCACACAGGAACGTTGTTCAAAAGCGCAATCCCGCGTGCTCCGGTTCCTGCACGCATATTTTCCGGCCAAACTTCTCCTGGGGCCACTAAAATGCGGTATTTCCCATTCTCATTGGTTACTTGGTCGACGGCTACCACGGAACCTTCGAAAGTACCATAGCTGGAGTTCGGCCATCCTCTAAAGACGATCGCTGGCCAGCCGTCAAACTGGAACATGACGCGTGAACCCACATGGATTAGCGGCATGTCGATCGGGCTGATGTAGAGTTCCACCGCGAGGTCGTAGCTGGTCGGAACGATGGTCGCAAGGGCTGTACCTTCCTTTACCGTTTCGCCCAAACCTTGCTTTTTCACCTTCGCCAACATCCCTTCTTGAGGGGCGATAATGTAGTAATACCCATTACGGACCTCAAGACTGGCGAGCTTGTTTTTAAGCTTGGCCAATTCTCCTTTGCTCGAGGCAAGGTTACTTTTCGCGGTTGCTAATTCACTCTGCGCTTTTGAAATTTTCTCCAAAAATGCATTTGTGTTATTCGACAATTCCAAGCGCGCATCCAAGAGCTTGTTCTGGCTGTTTTCCCACTTCCCAAGAGCACTCTCTGCTTTCGCCTGCTGCTGGGCCAATTTCACCCTGTACTGCTCCACCTTAGTGTTGCTGATCAGGCCTTGCTCTACCATGTCTTCAAAGCGTTTGGCTTGAACTTTCGCAACCTCGAGATTTTCCGCTTCTGATGCGAAATTTACGCTATCCGCTGTCGCTGAGGCGATCGCAGCATCCAGCTTGTAGGTCAAACTTTGCGCTTTCACCAGCTGATTCGTTCTAAGGGTTTTGATAAGCTCTGTGAGCGCTTCAACCTTCATTTCATACCCTTCTACACCTTCTTGCTTGGCTTGCGCCTGCTCTTGGGTACGCAAGATGAGTTGCGGATCGAGGTATTCACTTTTAATCTCTCGCAATCGTGCGATGGTGTCTCCTTTTTTAATCAAATCTCCTTCATTCGCATACCACTCTGCGATCTGTCCGGCAATGGCAGCTTCGATCTCGTTCGGACGCTGGCCGGGTTTAAGCATCGTGACCATACCCTTCGCCTGGATGTTCTGTGTCCATGGCAAAAAGAGTGCAAATAGGCTCAGCAACGCGGCAATAATAATGTTGCGCTTTACTTTTTTACCAATAAAAGGATTGTGCAACATCCCAAAGCTCTTGTAACGCTCCGGCTGCAAACGGTCTTTTACTTTTTGGTTAGATATGTTCAGCATGGCTTAAAGTTCTATGATTTTGGTACTGTGCTCTTTTACCACATCGAGGTTAGATGCGGCAACGAGGGTCCAGGGTTGTTTTTTATCCCAAATAAAGTCAACAATAGATTTGCGTTCCTTAGGATCGAACAGGTGGAAAATATCATCCATCAGCAGTAATCTTGGACGTGTAACGATAGCACGGGCTAACAGAATGCGTTCCACCAAGCTGCTTGATAATGGAATGGCAGTAGGTCCAACCGGCGTTTCGTAACCTTTCGGCAGGCTGCGCAGGAAGGCTTGAAGTCCTAGTCCTTCCACGGCCCACTCTAAGTCGGAATACTCGATCTCAGGTCTTCCCAAGGTGATGTTTTCCATAAGCGTGCCTTCAAACAAATCCTCCGATAAGAAGCAGTCTCCAACGTGGTATCTTAGATCGGCCGTGTTTAGGTTGCCTGAGGCGTGTCCATTAAAACTGACATTTCCAGAAGTCGGCTCGTATTGTACGGCAAGGAGTCGAAGCAGTGTCGACTTTCCTGAACCGTTCTTACCGGTAATCACTGCACGTGCTCCTGAAGGAATAACGAGGTTCAAGTGTCGTAAAATAGGTAGCGTTCCATCTTGAGAAGTGTAGCACAGGTCGTTCAATTCTACACTTGCTCCCATACCTGTGTCGATCTGTGAGAAGGGAACGGTCCCTTGGTCTTCCTCGAGCGGAATATCGGTCACCGAACTGATCTTTTCCACCGCTGTGAGTACATCGTAGATCGGCTCCATGGTGAGGATGAGTTTCTCTGCGGAGTTGATGATCAAAATGATGACAATTTCCGAAGCGACGAACTGCCCGATATTGATCTCGTTTTGAATCACCAAAAGACCCCCTAGGATCAAAAGTCCGAGGGTGACGAGTGCTTTGAAACCGACGATGTTTGCATATTGGAAGATCAGCACACGCCAGTGACGCTTACGGTGTTCAAGGTATTTTTCTACCAAACCATCGGTCCGCTCCAGCGGGAGCTCGGTGTGACCGGCGCGTTTGAACGTGTCCATGGTGCGGGCAATTTCTTTCAGCCAGTGCGCGATCTTATACTTGTAAGTGCTTTCGTTCATCGAGCTCTCCAGTCCGCGTGGCCCCGTGTAGTAGAGTATGGCCGTTAGAAGTACGATCAGTGCAATACCGAAGGTGATGAAAAACGGGTGGTAAGTCGATAGTAGCACAAGACCGATCAAAATCTGCATCGCTGAAGAGCTAAAGTCCATGAGAATTTTCGACAACCCCTTTTGTACGTTGAGCGTATCGAAGAATCTGTTGATCAGTTCAGGTGGGTATTTGCCGCGAATGGAAGTGTTCTGAAACCTAGGAATACGGTAGGTGAATTCGAACGCAGCACGCGTGAATATGCGCTGTTGCAAGATTTCCGAAATGCTCAGCTGCATGACCTGGAGGACACCCCCTACGATCACACCGATGGTAACCACGGCGCTGAGGATGATCCAGTTCGTACTTACGGTACCTGCTTGAATCAAACCGACAATGGCTTGGATTCCTAAGGGCAGACTAAGGTTGACCAGAGAATAGAAGAGCGCGTAGGAGTAAAGATAAGCGATGTCTCTGCGGTCTTCGGCAAGCATGGCCACGAATTTTTGGAAGGCATTCTTCTTCATTATGCTTTTATGGTTTTTAAGGTCAAATCCGTTAAGAAATCGATGATATCACAAGTTCCTGATTTTGAATCAGATAATCGTGGTAAATGGGCAGCAAAAAATTGCTGGCTTTGTGCAGCTTCTACGATGGTTGCAAAGAGGCTGTGTGGGAATTGATAGATGGGATTGATCTGCAGGGCGATCAGCGTGAGGGTGTCACAGATGCGCTTGTATCCGGAAAAATAACCACCGCGGTTTTCATTGTCTACCTCTTTGGTCAGGTAGATTTTTGGGTATTCTGCGACAACCATGCGCTGCAAAAGACTCTCGTCCACATGGGGGATGCGCTGGTCAATATCCATGGGTTTTACCAGAAGTTCGATGGCTTTGCGCAGCTTGTCTTCGGGCGTGTTCAAGACGATGAATTCTTGTGCCATTTTGACCTCGAGCCAGCCCCAGTACCAGTTGATGAGATAGGCCAGCAGCTGGTGTTTGTTCTGGAAGTAGCGGTAGACACTCGCTTCAGTGCTATCTATGGCAAGACCAATTTTTTTAAAAGTCGTTTGCTCGTAACCTAGTTCCGCGAGTAATTCGATACTCTTTGAAAGTATTTTACGACCCAAGGCAGTTTCGTCTGGATTCTTGACGAACAGATTTGGGCTGACGATGATATTGAGTGCGTTCATAGATGTGATTAACACTTCCTGTAATTAATTGTTTAGCAATATAAATATCATAGTAATACTATCAAAGTAAAGCAGCAATGAATCGCTCTTAAGAATTCTCCGTACCTTGCGGCCAGGATTTCATAATATAGAAATCCATTAAATTCTTTTTATGGCATTTGATGCACTCGGGCTAGACCCAAAAATCCTCGACGCGCTAGACGCACAGGGGTATACATCACCCACACCTATTCAAGCACAAAGTATTCCGATCCTCTTAGAGGGAATAGATTTATTAGGTACTGCACAGACAGGTACTGGGAAAACGGCGGCGTTCACGATTCCAATCGTTCAACACTTATTGGAACAGCCGAAAACAAACCGAAGAAAAATAAAAGCACTTGTAGTTACGCCGACGCGTGAATTGGCGCTACAAGTAGGCGATAACGCTAAACGATACAGTAAAAACACGGGACTGCGCACAGCCATTATTTTTGGTGGTGTTGGGCAGAATCCTCAGGTCGATTTGCTCCGTAAAGGAGTCGACATTTTGGTGGCAACACCGGGTCGATTGCTCGACTTGCAAGGGCAGGGACACATTGATCTGCGTGAATTGACACACTTTGTTTTAGATGAGGCGGATCAAATGCTCGACATGGGCTTTATCCACGACATCCGCAAACTGCTTAAGATCATTCCAGCGAAGCGTCAAAGCTTGTTCTTCTCGGCAACCATGCCGAAGTCGATCCAAGAGCTGAGCTCGCAAATTTTGAAGTCCAACTACCAGAGCGTACGTATCGCCGTAGATAAGCCTACAGCGGAACGTGTGACTCAGAAAGTCTACTACGTAAGTAAGTCGGAAAAGCCGTCGATGCTGATCCATCTGTTGCAAGAGATGGAGGGTTCCGTTTTGGTATTCGGCCGTACGAAGCACGGTTGTGATAAGGTCGTTCGTATCTTAGATAAGAAGGGCATTACTGCAGCGGCAATTCACGGTAATAAGAGCCAGAATGCACGTCAAAAGGCGCTAAAGGGCTTCAAAGCAGGGGATGTCCGAGTGCTTGTTGCGACGGATATTGCAGCGCGTGGTATCGATATTTCAGGCTTGGAATATGTGGTCAATTATGAGCTGCCGAATGTCGCTGAAACCTACGTGCACCGTATCGGTCGTACCGGTCGTGCAGATGCGTCAGGTTCTTCCATCTCTTTGTGTAGCGCAGACGAGCGCGATTATTTGAAGGATATTGAAAAGTTGATCCGAGCGGACATTCCGTTAGACGAAGATCACCCGTTCACTGAAGGTGCTGCTGAAGAGTGGGCCATTCCTGAAAACCGCAAACCGAAGAAGCAGGGCCAGCGCGGTCCTCGTCCGGGTCGTGGCGGTGGTCAGCGCGGTGGTGCACCTAAGCAAGGTGGATCTCGTGGCGGTCGTGCTCCACGCAGACGTTAATCTAGTGCTGGCGCAGTGCTTGTAGTGCTGCGCTGAACTGGGTTTTACTCCATTTCTTGATCGGGAAGCCTAGCGGTCCGAACCCCGCGCGGTGGATGAGACGGTTCCAGAGGAATTGGTCACCGATGTGCGGAATGATCAGCTGTCTTCGTTCGAAGCGCAGTGCACTATGTGTCGTTCCAGAACCTCCATGGTGTACCACAGCAGAAACTTTTTCAAACAACCAATCGTAGGGAATGTCGCTCACCATGAACGCATGGTCGGGCAATGTTCCCTCGATTTTTATACCGCCCCAGCTGCTGTTGATCAGAACCGGTTGGTGTAGTGTTTTAGTTACTTCTAGAATGTCGCTACCGATCTGTTTAGGACGGCCGTTAACCATCGAGCCAAAGCCTATGTAGAGCGGATTCGGGTGCGATTCTAAAAAGGTCAATAGTTCCGCGCTGGGCGTCCAGTGTTTGGATTTGTTGCGCTCTCTGAATTGGGAAATGCGAACATGTGCCGGCCACTCTTTCGGGCGTGGAAACAGGCGCTGATCGATCGCGAATTCCACCGGCAACTCTTCCAATAAATAGCGTTTCAGCTCTTTCTTTTTAAGGGGAACGATGTCCAGTGATTGTAGCACCGGGTTCGCGTAGCCGAGGATGGCTTGGTTGATCAAGGCGCTGTTCGAAATGTGGTAGGTCATTTTATTCCACCACGCAGATTTCGGACTGCCAAAGCCAATCGCAGGCTCTTGGTGCACTGGGTGAAGGAGGCAAGGAACGGGTGAGAGCAGCTCTACGGATTGTTGCTTTCGCAATGCAGCAACGATCGGGTAGATGCATTTGGTGTGAAACACGATGCGGTCTGGGGCAAAACGGTCTACGGCCTCTTTTTGGTCCTTGATGAGCTGTTGTTGGATGGGTTTGGTCGAGCGAAGCAGTTTGAAAATCGTGCGAATTCGTTTCCATCCGCTCCCTATTTGCCCCGTGATGCTTTTGACATCTGGATCGTCGAGCAATTCGAGAAAAGCGGGAGTCATGGGATAGAAGTTGGGGGAAACTTCCTGGGCGAGGGCGTTGAATTGGGCAGGGAAACAAAAGGCGATTTCATGACCTTGCTCCTTGAATTCTTCGCCTAATGCGAGGAAGGGTTCCATGTCACCACGTGAGCCCAGAGACATCAGTAGCACCTTATCCACGACGCTCCGCTGTTGGGTAGTTGCTCACGGGTTGGAGCTGTTCGAGGTTTACGAAATTGAGCGTCTTGCCCTCTATTTCAGCTCTGCGCTGGTAAGCTGTCAGGTGACTCATTACCGTGTGATCCACAAGGGTCACTTTCGAAAAGTCGAGGTCTAGAGTGCTCGCGTTTTTAAAAGTATCGTCGAGCAGGGATTTGCACTTCAAATAATTCGAAAAATGCAAGGCGCCTTCGAGTTGAATGTTGCCTTGGGTGGAAGTTTCAGTCGCAGTAACTCGCAGTTTAAATAGCGCGGTGGGGCCTACGCCCTGGAAGAGCAGTAGGACATATTTCAGGGCGATGCCTATGGCGATTCCTAGCAATAAATCTGTAGCTAGAACGGCAACGAGCGTAGTGATAAAGACGATGAATTCTGTGGTTCCGATCGCTAGCATATGCTTGAATTCTTTCGGAGAAGCCAAGCGGAAGCCTGTGAATACGAGCATTGCAGCGAGCGCAGAGAGTGGGATCAATTCTATCACCGGCTTTGCAAGGAGCAGAAAGATCAGTAGAAAGACGCCGTGCCAGAAATTGGCCCATTGTGATTTTCCACCGTTGTTCACGTTTGCGGAAGAACGAACGATCTCCGAGATCATCGGTAGACCGCCTAGGAAAGCGGCAATGGAGCTGCTAGAACCCATAGCGACTAAATCTTGATCTAGGTTTGACTTGCGCTGCATCGGGTCCAATTCATCTACGGCTTTCGCACTGAGCAAGCTTTCGATGGCTGCCACTAAGGAAATACCGGCAACAGCACTCCAAAAGGCACCTGTCGCAATTTTTTCGAAACGGGGAAAGGTGATGCCACCTTCGCCGAACAGGTTTCCCGGGAGGGTCACCAAAGCGATTTGGTCGTCCTTTAATAGCCTTGCTAGACCGATGGAAATCACAAGCACCAGCATGGGAGCAGGTATTTTACGAAATGCTTTTGAAGGGATATATGGGTGTCCGATGAGAATGGCAAGTGCCGTTATGGAAACAATTGCCGTAGGAATATGCGTCTGGGTCAGTGCGCCGGGAATGGATGCTGCTACCGCTAAGATGCTGCCTTTGATGGGAGTTACTCCGATCGCCGGGAACCACTGTTTGATCATGATGATGACCCCTATGGCTGAGAGCATGCCGTGTACGGCGGCAGACGGAAAAAAATCTCCGAGTTTTCCGACCTTGAACAATCCGAAGAGCGCCATGATGGCCCCTGCGATTACGATGGCGCCAAGTGCGTGGGTGTAGCCGGCAAAATTGGCCGCAGCACCAGCGCCACCTAAGCCCTCTACCGCGCCGAGAATAATGACGATGAGTCCTGCTGCAGGACCGCTGATAGTTATGTAGCTACCGGAAATTCTGGAGCCGAAAATTCCGCCAACAATCGCAGTGATGATCCCAGCAAGGGGCGGTACACCGGAGGCGATTGCGATTCCCAAACAGAGCGGTAAGGCGATCAGTGAGACACTAAAGCCGGAAGTAATGTCGTCTTTGAAATAGGCTTTCAGACTGGCGATACCGCGGTTGGGTGTCTTCTGTTGGTTCATATCGAATGGGTATAACTCTGTGTTTAACGTTCGACGTCCTTTTTGGGAAGGAGACTTGCCAAATGTAAGTTATAATGCTTGATAATAGGAAGGTCGTGGGGAATAGCGGTATGAACTACGCAATAATTCCTTATTTTGGGAACATGAGAAGGAGCTTTTTTGTTGTAATTATGCTCATTGCTAGTGTTTTAGCAAGTGGTCAAGGCTGTGCTGTTGAAGTTGTAGCGGACACACTAGTCGCTTGCGAGGGGGATACGATCTTCTTGAATGCAACGGGCGCCTCAGAGTACAGTTGGTCGAACGACAGTACGATATCCTGTGACACCTGTTCTTCACCCTATTTGATTTTACGCGATACCTCCACCTATGTGGTTGTAGAAGGGAAATCAACCGTTATTCAACAAGCGACCAATGGTAATTTTAGCAGCGGTAATTCGGGTTTTTTGACCAATTACACCTACAATGCCACTTCCATCTGGAACGAAGGCACCTATGCCGTGGGTCCTAACCCGAATGCAGTTCATCCAAATTTCGGAACGTGGGGCGACCACACTTCAGGCTCTGGAAATTATATGCTCGTGAACGGTTCAGCCTCGGGAACAAAGATCCTTTGGCGCCAAGTCCGAAGTTTCCCTCCAGGAGTACAAGTTAAAATGCGCTGGTGGATGCTCACTTTTGTGACTCCGGCTGGTTCTCTTCAACTCAAGCTGTTTGGAAACAATGTTGGTAGTACCGTTGCTACCCCAGCAAGTTCTGGTGTTTGGCAGCAAGCCACACGTACGTTCACTGTTCCGGCAAGCGGTAATGTGATACTCAACCTTATGACGCTGAGTTCCGCCGTTGCAGGAAACGATTTTGGGATTGATGATGTCACCTTCGAATATAAGTGTACCTCACGAGATACCGTATGGCTGCTCCCAAAATCCGATGCCCAGATACAGTTGAATTCAACACCGGTGTTTGGATGTGATAGTCTTTGTTTTGAATTTGTCAACACCATGGATTCCGCAGGTGCCTTAAGCTATTCGTGGTTCTTAAGCGATGGAACAGAAGATACTTCGAGCACGTTCATGCATTGCCTATCTGACACGGGGACTTACACCGGTTATGTGCGTACTAATTCGGCAGAAGGATGCAGTGATAGTGCAGCACTGCCCTCGATGCGAGTGGGGCATACTAGAAGACTCGATAGCATCTCAGTGTTGAGTGCTGAAAAGAAGTTTATCAATGGTACTTGGGTGCTTAACCCGGCTGAACCTATGGGAATCGCGGCACATTTTGAGGGATATGCGGGGTCTGGGGGGAGCGATAGTTTGTATTTGAGCTTCGGTTCGAATAGCGTTCAAGCGAGTCCTCTTTCGCCGAATAGTATCCAGTACGCTTGGGACCCGTTGAGCCTTTTACAAGAGGCGCAAACCATTTGTGCGTATTTGTTTACGGCGGACGGTTGCGTAGATTCCATATGTCAAAACATTGCATTCTTCCCAACAGTTACCGTTCCCAATTTCTTCACGCCCAACAACGACTTAAGGAACGATGAACTGATCATTGAGTCGATAAATGCCGAGGTATTGGAGCAGCGTATTTTTAACCGCTGGGGCCAATTGGTTTTTGAAACCACCCGACCCGATGAATTTTGGGACGGCCGAATCAACGACAATCTCGCCTCGCCCGGCGTCTACTTCCTCGAGGTAAGAGCGTCCAATAGTTATACCCAAGACCAGCCTGTCGTGCAGCGCACCGCAATTCATCTGATGGATTAAGGCTTTGAATGTGGTCTGTCGGGCCCTAAGGAAGTTGCAACTATTCGATACGTTGTAGGCAGCTACTACATTCCATATTTCTCCTTCACATGAAGAAACCATTGTGCGGTAAACGCTTCCTCGCTCATGGATAATGTTTGATCCAAATCACCATGGTTGTTGATCAATTCAATCAAAGCATCCATACCTCGGATGTCTTCTTGATAGAACAAAAAAAACGTCTCAAATCACTGTTTTCGAGTGTTTTGAGACGTTCTAGGATTGCCTTGAAGTGGAGCTGGCGGGAATCGAACCCGCGTCCAAACAAGGAAGCCTGAGGCTTTCTACATGCTTAGCTTATGATTGAATTTTCGACCGATCTCTGAGCACAAGCACCCCAATCACGGCTTAGCCTCTGAACTTGAGTTAACCCGCGAGACAAGGGTTAGCTGCATTCCTGAATTTTCCACACCTCGTGATCAGTCGCCTCAGGACGGGGGCTCCTGCGAGATGTTCAGCTCCTACACCTAGTGTAGGATTAGCAAAATCGACATCCTGTCAGATTAAGCGGCCAAAGCGTAAGAATCTTCGCCAGTTATAAAAAATGAAGCGGTGTATTAACGAGCTGCCCCTTCAGCGCTCGACATGCTTACATCAACCTTCGACTTGCTGTCAAAACCAGTCAGCCCCAAGTTGTTGTTCCCATCTTGATCCCGGGGGATACAGAAGGACGGCAAAGATAGTGCTTCACGGTGTGAATTTACTGCACACCAGTAGAAAGAATAGGAGAAGGGGAATTTGTGCCCTACTTTTAGAGCTATGAAAATTGGTATTGTAAAAGAGGGCAAAGTCCCGATCGATAAAAGAGTGCCGCTGACGCCCGAGCAGTGTGCTATTTTAATGCAAAAGTACGCGTGTGAAGTGGTCGTTCAGCCCTCCGCTATCCGAGCAATTACCGACGAGGAATACGTTTCGGCCGGTGTGTCTTTACAAGAAGATCTGACCGATTGTGACGTTCTTCTCGGCGTAAAAGAGGTGCCGGTGTCCGATCTGATCGCAGGGAAGACTTATTTTTTCTTTTCACATACCTACAAACAACAGCCGTATAATGCAAAGCTCCTCCGCACTTGTGTGGAACGCAATATTCGCTTGATCGACTACGAGCTCTTGACCAAGAACGGAAGACGTGTCGTTGCCTTTGGCCGATTCGCAGGTCTCGTCGGCGCCTACAACGGTCTGCGCGGTTGGGGAGAGAAGTTTGACCAATTTTCACTCACACCCGCTTTTGAATGTCACGATCTCGCCGATATGTGGTCTCAGTTCAAAGGCGTGAAATTTCCGTCCGACTTGCGCATTGTATTGACCGGGAAGGGGCGCGTAGCTAACGGCGCAGTAGAAACCCTCGAGGCAGCGGGCATTCCATCGTGCAGTCCGGAAGAATTTCTTGCCGGTGCGCCGGGTCCGGTCTGGACCCAATTGGACGCGGAGGAATACTACCGAAAATCTAACGGTGAACCCTACAGCAAGCAGGATTTGTACCATGATCCAACCGATTTTGAAAGTGCCTTCATGGAGTATGCAGCAGTTGCGACCATGTACATCGCCGGTCACTATTACGATGCACGTGCGCCCTATATTTTTACTCGAGAAGATGCGGCTAGTGACGCGTTTAATGTGCGGTATGTAGCAGACATCAGTTGTGACATCGACGGCCCTGTGGCTTCGACCTTGCAGCCTTCCACGATCGCAGTCCCATTCTATGGATATGATCCAAAGTCTGCCACTGTGGTGGATCACAAAGCCAGTGATGCGATAGGTGTCATGGCAGTAGATAATCTTCCTTGCGAGCTCCCTCGCGATGCATCGCTTAGTTTCGGAAAGGATTTGCTGACGCACGTGCTTCCCGCGCTGTTTGACGGCGATGCAGACGGTGTGCTAAGGCGCGCTACAGAATGTGAGCAGGGCGCGTTAACCGAGGATTTCTCGTACCTTCAGTCCTACATCGATCTTCCTTAAACGTGTCTAAAAAAAGCGCATTACATATCAGCAAAGGCGTAGAAGATGCCCCGAGTATAAATCCGCGCCTGCGCGTACAGGGCAAATCATCTCTGGGTGCTGAAGAGTTATTGGCAGGCATTCGCTCTGGTGATTTGGCTGCTTTGGCTCGAGGGATCACCTTGGTTGAAAGTAGTGCGGTAAAAGACCGTGAACAAGCCCGCGTGCTCTTAGGCGGAGCCCTTAAGTTTTCCGGAAACGCCTTGCGTATCGGCGTAAGTGGTGTGCCTGGTGTTGGAAAAAGTACCTTCTTAGAGCATTACGGCGTGCGCTTGCTTGAAAGGGAGCCAGAGGCGCGTGTTGCAGTGCTTGCTGTGGACCCTTCAAGTTCAAAGAACCACGGATCCATCTTGGGGGATAAAACCCGCATGGTTAATCTAGGAAAGCACCCGCGCGCATTTATTCGGCCCTCAGCTTCGGGAGGCGCCTTGGGCGGTGTTGCCCGTGCTACGAAAGAAGCCATGATTTTGTGCGAAGCTGCTGGATTTACACATGTATTTGTGGAAACGGTAGGTGTAGGCCAGAGCGAAACTTTGGTTGCGCAGCTGGTGGATTGTTTCCTGTTTTTAGCGATGCCCGGAACAGGGGATGAGCTGCAGGGTATCAAAAAAGGCATCATGGAAATGGCGGACGTCATCGCTATGAATAAGAGTGAAGGCCAGCGACGCGCAGCGGCAGAGCGCAGTGCCTTGGAGATTAAACGAGCGCTTCAGCTGTTCGTCAAAGAGCACGAGGAGTGGATCACTCCGGTTACGCTGATTTCTGGTTTAGAAGGGGAGGGCTTTGAGGAATTGGCCCAAGATCTTGAACGCTATGAAAGGCACCACAAGATTAAAGGACAGTTCGAACGCAAACGCGCTGAGCAACGTCTGTTCTGGTTTGAGCGTTCTTTAAGTGAAGGCTTAGATCGCCTACTTGCCGGAATGGAAAGCTGGAATACGGCTAAGGCTGAGCTTCGCGAACAGGTCGCCTCAGGTGCGCTCAGTCCATTTGAGGCGGGTGAAGTGCTCTTGGAACGTGTTCGTCGAAATTTCTAGTCTTAGAAATGACGGGCTGCTTCGTGCTTGATCAGTAGTACAGCGGCTTTCGTAGGGAAAATTTCACTCGACATCTCTACTTCAATCAAACGTCTTGAAAGGTCTGTTGCTGTTGCATCCGCGCCCAATTCTGCTGCCGTTTTGTTGATCAAACTCACAACCTGACTTTTTGCGCTGACCACATGGTCCCAGCTCTTGTCTGAGAAATAAATTTGCTGGGTAATGTTGTAGTCAAACTCTTGACGCACACTCTCAACGAGCACTTTGCGGTAGGTTCCGATGTCCATCTTCTCTGGTTTTACGCGGATCACCAAATGGTTCGGAGTGATGCGTTCTAGTAGCATGATCACGCGCTCAAAGGCTTGAAAACGCATCGGAAGTGCCTGTTTACTGAGGTCCTTGCGCAGATAGAACGCACGACGTTTCTCTTCGTTGTCCACAAAATTGGACAAGAGTAAGTAGGTGAGTAGCAGCATTAAAGCCGCTGGAAAGGTGTATTTAAGGATTTCAATAAATGCTTCCATGAAAGTGTGTTGAGGCTTACAAATATCGTTATTTTTGCCGCTCGACAATAGTATTTCTCATGCAAGCACTTTCAGATCGCGCCCAGCAGATGGGCCTACCCATGACCATTGAGATGGCCAAAAAAGCTCGTGAGCTTAGCGCCACAGGTAAAAACGTCATCAGCTTATCGTTAGGTGAGCCAGATTTCGATACGCCAGATTTCATTAAATCGGCGGCGA
>Ga0209136_1000131_pt1 | contig 55835 bp, 53 predicted proteins | sample SaaInl0LU_22_DNA_FD_184640 | JGI IMG/M metagenome (GOLD analysis project Ga0209136, IMG submission 184640) | Marine microbial communities from expanding oxygen minimum zones in the Saanich Inlet - ESP_90LU_22_DNA (SPAdes) (version 2) | ecosystem: Environmental > Aquatic > Marine > Intertidal... | reverse complement strand
GCCAAAGATACAGCTAGAATTGCATTAGCCCCTAATACTTCTTTATTTTCAGTACCATCTAAATCAATCATCACTTGGTCAATGTTAGCTTGGTCAGCTGCATCTAAACCTATCAATGCTGGAGTGATTTTATCATTAATTGCAGCAACGGCTTTTAATACACCCTTACCTAAGTAACGGCTTTTATCGCCATCACGAAGTTCTAGCGCTTCACGTGAACCTGTAGATGCGCCAGAAGGAGCTACTGCTCGTCCCATCACACCTGATTCTAAATAAACGTCAGCTTCTACAGTTGGGTTACCACGTGAGTCAAGTACTTCACGACCAATAATTCGGCTAATTGTTGCCATGTTTGATATTTTCCTTTTAATGATTCAATTTTTGAAATTCACCCGCGGCTGCAATAAACCCTTCAAATAAAGGATGTCCATCACGCGGTGTAGAATTAAATTCTGGGTGGAACTGGCCTGCTATAAAGAACGGATGCTCTGGGATCTCTATAACTTCAACCAATTGTTTATCTGTAGATAAACCGCTGACTCTTAGGCCTGCTTCTTCAATTTTATCACGTAGGGTGTTATTTACTTCATAACGGTGACGATGACGTTCATAAATTTCTTTTTCGCCATAGCACTGATGTACTTTACTGCCTTCAACTAAGTGGCATAACTGACTACCAAGGCGCATCGTGCCGCCTAAGTCAGAACTTTCGTCACGCTGCTCGACACTACCATCAGAATCTAACCATTCATTGATAAGACCGACAACAGGGAAAGGCGTTTCTGGATCAAACTCAGTCGAGTTTGCGTTAGGCATATTAGCTACGTTTCGAGCAAACTCAATTAACGCTACTTGCATACCTAAACAAATACCTAAATAAGGGACCTTATTCTCACGGGCATAACGCGCAGCTTCGATTTTACCTTCTACACCACGTTCACCAAATCCACCAGGCACTAAGATAGCATCCAACTCTTCAAGGATATGTGGTCCTTTAGAAATGATGTCAGATGAATCAATGTATTTGATTTTAACACTTAAACGGTTTTTTAGTCCTGCGTGCTTGAGTGCTTCATTGACAGATTTATAAGCATCAGGTAATTCAATATATTTACCGACCATTCCAACAACGACTTCTTTAGTCGGATTTGATTCGGCGTATAACACTTGTTCCCATTCCGACAAATCTGCTTCTGGGCAATCTAACTTGAAGCGTTCAACTACCAGTTCATCCATTCCTTGTGATTTCAAAGCTGCAGGTATTTTATAAATACTATCGACATCTTTTAATGAAATAACCGCTTTATCGATGACGTTAGTGAATAATGCAATCTTTGCACGTTCGTTTGCTGGTAAGGCTGATTCAGAGCGACAGACTAATATATCAGGTTGAATACCGATTGAACGTAGTTCTTTCACTGAGTGCTGAGTGGGTTTTGTTTTCACTTCACCGGCAGCCGCCATATATGGTACTAAGGTTAAGTGCATATACATAGCACGGTCACGACCTAGTTCTGTACCGAGTTGACGAATCGCTTCTAAGAACGGTTGCGATTCAATGTCACCCACTGTACCGCCAATTTCAACGATAGCAATATCATTGCCTTCCGCACCATCAATCACACGTTGTTTAATTTCATTGGTAATGTGAGGGATGACTTGAATAGTCGCACCGAGATAATCACCACGACGTTCACGCTCTAAAACAGATGCATAAATTCGACCGGTAGTAAAATTATTACGCTTAGTCATACGTGTACGAATAAAACGTTCGTAGTGACCTAAATCAAGATCAGTTTCTGCGCCATCATTGGTGACAAATACCTCACCATGCTGGATCGGGCTCATAGTACCTGGGTCAACGTTGATATAAGGGTCAAGTTTTAACATCGTAACTTTTAACCCACGGGCTTCTAAGATCGCTGCTAATGATGCTGCAGCAATTCCTTTGCCTAATGACGAAATCACCCCACCGGTGACGAAGATATATTGAGTCATGTTTTACCTAAAGGCGTCTAATTATGAACGAGTGTAAAGAGTTGAAACACTCTTCTTGGTTGGAGCGTGATTATACGCAAATATCCATTCAATAACAATCTGAAGTTGTGCTTTTAACGCATGGATTTAAGTACATAAATGAAATCTAAGGCTTGTTTTGGAGATAGCTCATCTGCACTTATTTGGTCTAAGGTATCAATTAATGCTTGATGTGAATTATCCAAGGCCAGTTGTACCGGTTCAACCAGGCTTGCCGCGTTAGTTTCCGATGCTGAATCTGTCTTGCTTGTGTCCACTGCTATTGGCTGCGTCTCAAGCGTAGTCAGTTTTTGTTTCGCTACTTGAATAACATGTTCGGGGACGCCAGCAAGCTGTGCAACTTGTAATCCATAACTTTTACTAGCAGCGCCTTGTTGGACATTGTGCATAAATTTAATGGTATCGTTGTGTTCAATAGCATTAAGATGAACATTACACATACCTTCTGTATTTTCAGCAAGTTGGGTCAACTCAAAATAATGGGTAGCAAATAAGGTAAAGGCATTAATCGTATTATTGATATATTCAGCACATGCCCATGCTAAGGATAACCCATCATAAGTACTCGTGCCGCGTCCAATTTCATCCATTAACACAAGGCTGTGTTCACTGGCATTGTGCAAAATATTAGCGGTTTCTGTCATCTCAACCATAAAAGTAGAGCGCCCAGACGCCAGATCATCAGAAGCACCAATACGGGTAAATATCCGATCAATTGGGCCAATTTGGCAGCGTTGAGCAGGGACATAGCAACCAATATATGCTAATAGGACAATTAATGCGGTTTGACGCATATAGGTGGATTTACCTCCCATATTTGGGCCGGTGATCATGAGCATTTTTTGATGTGCATCAAGCTGCAAAGGATTAGCAATAAACGGTTGTTTTGTCACATGTTCTACTACAATATGACGACCGTCTTGGTACTCAATACCCGGTGTAGAAGTTAACTCAGGACGATATAAGTTCAGTGCCACAGATTGACTCGCAAAACAGATTAATACATCGAGTTCTGCTAAAGCATTTGCGCTTAGCGTTAACGCATCTAAATGAGGTAGTAGTTCATCAAATAATGCTTCATAGCATTGTTTTTCTAAGGCAAGAGCTTGGCTTTGCGAGTTTAAGACTTTTTCTTCATGGGCTTTGAGCTCTTCAATAATATAGCGTTCGTTATTTTTCAGTGTTTGACGGCGAATATAATGTCCCGGCACAAGATGAGCTTGACCCTTTGAGACTTCAATGAAAAATCCGTGAACACGGTTATAACCGACTTTTAATGTATTAATCCCCGTCGCGTCTTTTTCACGCTCTTCTAATACGGTTAAAAAGTCTGTCGCCCCTTGTGATAAGGCTCTGAGTTCATCAAGTTGCACATTGTATCCAGGCGCAATAACGCCCCCATCTCTGATGACTACTGGAGGATTATCTATGATTGCACGGGTGAGTAAATCTGCTGATTCAGGAAATGTTGAGATGGTATTGGCGAGTGCTTGGAGTTTTGGTTCATCATGCTCAGCTAATATGTTTTGCAGCTCAGGTAGTAAGTTTAGCGTATCACGTAATCGTGCAAAATCACGCGGACGAGCAGAGCGTAATGCTAATCGCGCCAATATACGTTGGACATCACCCATTTTTTTCAATATTTGAGCCGGAGCATCGACATCGTGCTCAACTAAACTATCGATAACATTATAACGTTGTTCGAGTAAATTATGTCGGGTAATGGGGCGATGGATCCATTGTTGTAATAAGCGAGCCCCCATTGGTGTTTGCGTATTATTGAGTACATCAAAAACAGTGTTCTCAATCCCGCCGGATAAATTATGCGTCAGCTCTAGGTTTTTACGAGTGGCAAAATCCATCTGCACAGTGTCGCTTTGTGCTTGTAAACTAATGCGTTTGATATGGGGCAGTGCACGTTTTTGAGTATCTTTGACATACTGCAATAAACAACCCGCTGCGCCGAGCGCCAGAGTTGCATCTGCCACACCAAAGCCAGTGAGTTCCTTGGTACCAAATTGCATATTCAGATGATTCACCGCAGTATCAGTATCAAATTCCCATTGTGGGCGTCTAACAGACTTAGGATAAGTGGCGATTACCTGCGGTGCGATTAAGGTTTCATCATATAATAACTCAGCAGGGTTAAAACGTTGCAAATCAGCTAATAATGCTTCTTCGCTAAGTGGTTGAGTAATGAGAAACTGTCCAGTACTCAATGCAAGTGCGGCTAAGCCGTAGTGGATTTGACCAGCAGATTTAGACGATGATTGGCTTGTAATTGCGACAATTAATGTGTCTTGAGCGTCTTGGAGTAAAGCTTCATCAGTGACTGTGCCGGGAGTGAGGACTTGTTTGACTTCACGCGCAACAGGACCTTTACTCGTAGCAGGATCACCTACTTGCTCACAAATAGCGACAGACTCGCCCATTTGTACAAGTTTAGCCAAATAACCTTCCACGGCATGGTAGGGGACACCCGCCATAGGGATAGGTTCGCCACCCGCTTTACCACGAGCAGTTAATGTAATATCAATAAGTTGTGCAGCACGTTTAGCATCATCAAAAAATAATTCATAAAAATCCCCCATCCGATAGAATAGTAATTCATTTGGATGTTGGGCTTTGATGCGTAAATATTGTTGCATCATTGGAGTATGTTGCGTTTGTGCTGAGCTCAATTTATTTTTATACTTCATTCATGAATCCATACATATAGCATAACAATAAATTCATGCGCTATCTAAAAGAAAATACACAAAATGCGCTAGTACAGTTAGCGACGTATTTAACGACGAATCATTTGACGATATCGTGTGCAGAGTCCTGCACGGGTGGGGGGCTAGCTTATGCGTTCACCTCTTTGCCAGGATCATCAGCGTGGTTCAAACATAGCGTAGTGACGTATTCTAATGAGGCAAAACAGGCGATGGTAGGTGTCTCAGAAGAAACATTAACGCAATATGGCGCGGTGTCAGCGCAAACGGTTGCGGAAATGGCGCTTGGTGTGGTGTCTCAAGTGGGTGCTGATATTGGTATCAGCATTAGTGGGATAGCAGGGCCCGATGGGGGGAGTACTGATAAACCTGTCGGTACGGTTTGGTTTGGTTTTGTCGTAAATGATGTGGTGAATACTAAACAGGTATGTTTTGCCGGTGACCGTGATGCTGTGCGATTACAATCAATAGAATATGCGATTGAGCAGGTTGAGCATTTATTAAGCATTCACAAATAAAACTGATCAAAAGCTCAGCAGACACTCGTAATAAAAAGCACTATATTTATCATACTCAATTCTAGTGATGTGAAAAAATAACAATATTTTTGTTGCACTGTATAATTATACAGTATTATAATCCACATCATAGAATTACATCTTAACTCACATTTTATATTGAGGCACACATGGCAGAAGATAACAAAACACGCGCATTGTCCGCAGCACTTGGTCAGATTGAAAAGCAATTTGGTAAAGGTGCAATTATGCGTCTTGGCGATAACCAAGCTATGGATATCGAATCTGTATCAACAGGTTCACTATCAATTGATATTGCTCTTGGTATAGGTGGTTTGCCATGTGGTCGAGTCGTTGAGATTTACGGTCCTGAATCTTCAGGTAAAACGACACTGACATTACAAGTTATTGCTGAAGCTCAGAAAGTGGGTAAAACCTGTGCCTTCGTTGATGCTGAGCATGCCCTAGATCCAGTATATGCAGAAGCATTAGGGGTTAACATCGATGAGTTGCTAGTGTCTCAACCAGACACAGGTGAGCAGGCGCTAGAGATTTGTGACATGTTAGTACGTTCAGGCGCAGTAGATGTTGTGATCGTCGATTCTGTTGCTGCCTTAACACCAAAAGCCGAAATCGAAGGTGATATGGGTGATTCTCATGTAGGTCTTCAAGCGCGCTTGATGTCTCAAGCCTTACGTAAATTAACGGGTAATATTAAACGTTCAAATACGTTAGTTATTTTCATCAACCAAATTCGTTTGAAAATTGGCGTGATGTTCGGTAATCCGGAAACAACTACTGGTGGTAATGCACTCAAATTCTATTCATCAGTTCGTTTAGATATTCGCCGTATAGGTGCAATTAAAGACGGTGATGAGATTGTTGGGAATGAGACGCGAGTCAAAGTGGTGAAAAATAAAGTTGCACCACCTTTCAAACAAGCTGAATTCCAAATCATGTATGGCCAAGGAATTTCCAAAGAAGCTGAATTAATTGATTTAGGTGTTAAACAAAAATTAGTGGAAAAAGCAGGTGCTTGGTATAGCTATAATGGTGAACGTATTGGCCAAGGTAAAGCGAATGTCGTTAAATATTTGAAAGAACACCCAGAAATGGCTAATGACATTGAAGCCCGTATCCGTGCTGAGTTATTATGTAAAGCTAAACCTACTTCAGAAAGCGAAAACGAAGCTGAAGAAGCATAAGCTACTGCTACATAAATAGTTACTTAAAAAGGTCATCTTAAAGATGACCTTTTTTATATCTGCTTAACTATTACCAGATTGCTAAAGCGTCATATAATTTATGCATGTGTATCAAACGGTGGTGCACTTTCAAATTTATGCTGTGACATTAACTTGAATGACCAAAATGAAGTTTTTTTAGATATTTCCCAAAAAAATCTATGGTAAATGACTCAATCTACTACCAATTATGGATTAAATAATACTGTATAAGTCCTTGATTATGATATCCTATCATCGTTAAAAAAGATGGAAATTTCACGTGAATAGCAAGACTCATTTAGCTGCTAAATCAACAGCTAATCAGGCAATGTTAGATAACAGTACCATTACACAAGATAATAAGGTGTTGCTATCTGCTCAAGGGATATCATGTCACAAACAAGACCGTGTTTTGTTTGAAGATATCTCATTGACTGTGTCCAGTGGTCAGCTTATTCATCTACTTGGTCCTAATGGAGCGGGTAAAACTAGTTTAATTCGAATTCTAGTCGGTTTATCTTCGCCGGATTCGGGCATAGTAACTTTATCAAACAGTACCTCTGAGCCCTATCCGCTGATCTATTTAGGTCATAAATTAGGTCTAAATAAACACCTATCTAGTGTCGAAAATCTTCAATTTTGGGCGAACATGCATGGCGTTGTCACCACAACCGATGAGTTGTATCTACTATTAGCGCGTTTCAATTTGGTTGGTTTAGAAGATGTGCCTAGTGGAGAATTATCTGCAGGACAACAACGACGAGTTTCTTTAGCTCGGACACAGTTGTTACCCGCTAATATTTGGGTATTGGATGAACCTTACACTTCTCTCGATATTCAAGGGGTTACTTTTATTCAAGAGTTGATTGATGATTTTGTAGAGAGCGGCGGAGCCGTCTTAATGACTTCTCATCAACCGTTGCAAAGTCGATTACCAGTGACTGATATCACCTTAGAGTACCGCTTATGAATACTGTCAGTCCTATTATGAGTGTGATGAAACGTGATTTAGTATTGGCGTTTCGTCAAAAAGCTGAATTATTGCAACCGTTGTTATTTTTTGTCATGGTGATTACACTTTTTCCTTTAGGTATCGGACCTGGACCTGAGACCCTACAAAAAATTGGACCCGGTGTAATTTGGGTCGCAGCCATTTTATCTTCTCTTTTGGGAATGGATAAACTATTCAGAGATGATTTTAACGATGGAAGTTTAGAGCAACTTCAATTATCTAATATTTCTTTATCTTGGGGTATGTTCGTCAAAGTATTAGTGCACTGGTGTGTCTCATTTCTACCCTTGTTATTTATTTCACCATTACTAGCATTATTTTTGAATCTAACCACACCTATGTATTGGTCATTGGTATTTACGTTAGTGTTAGGTACGCCATTACTATCGTTGGTCGGAGCGATCGCTGTTGCACTAACGGTTGGGTTACAACGCGGTGGGGTCTTATTATCCTTGCTTCTACTTCCTGTATTTATTCCTTTACTGATTTTTGCAACATCCGCTGTAGAGAGCGCAGCTTTGGGATTAAATTATTTACCTCAAATTGCTATTATCGGTGCCATGTTATGTTTTGCCATAGCTATTACCCCGTTTGCAATTAGTTATGCTATTAGAGTGAGTCATCATTAATGTTTACTTGGTTACATCCTTACGCAAAAACAGAACGTGCTTATGCGCTTTGTAATACTTTACTACCTTATTTCTTTATCACCGCTGTGGCAGGGCTATTGGTAGGATTTGTTTGGGGATTGCTATTTGCCCCAAGTGATTATCAGCAAGGTGATTCGTTCAGAATTATCTATGTCCATGTACCTTCTGCGATTTTATCGATGAGTACTTATGTTGCGATGGCGGTTGCTGGATTTGTGGGGTTAGTATGGCAATGGAAAACTGCTTATATGAGCATGATTGCGATTGCTCCGGTGGGCGCCGTACTTACGTTTATCTCATTGTTCACAGGTGCTGCTTGGGGTAAACCAATGTGGGGAACTTGGTGGATTTGGGATGCGCGTTTAACTTCACAATTAATACTTTTCTTCTTATATTTAGGCGTAATGGCTTTATATGCAGCGTTTAGTGACAAAACTCAAGCAGGTAAATCTGCCGCAATCATGGCACTGGTAGGGGTAATTAATATCCCTATTATTCATTTTTCGGTTGAGTGGTGGAACACACTCCATCAAGGTGCGACGATTACCAAATTTGGCCAGCCTTCTATCGCAACATCAATGTTATGGCCTCTTTTGATTTCTATTGCCGGTTTTATTGGTCTTATTGGTACATTATCATTAATGAATTTAAAAAATCAGATACTACGTCGAGAGCTGCACAGACCTTGGGTAACTGAGTTATTAACCTCATCTGAACAGGTATCGAAAAAAGGAGCTAAATAATGCAATTTAATTCGTTAGCAGCGTTTTTAGATATGGGCGGATATGGCTTCTTTGTGTGGTTGTCTTATGGTATTTCAGCTTTATCAATCATGTTGATGGTCTTATATATGCGCCATGAAAGACGTTCATTAATTCAAGCTGTTAAAGCACAAGTATCACGAAAGCAACGTATTGCTGAAGCCAAAAAAATCCAGGAGCAGTAACTATATGAATCCACGACGTAAGCAACGATTAATTACTGTTGGCGTGATTGGTGGGATGGTCATCAGCGCCGTATCGCTAATGTTATTCGCTTTAAATGATAATATTGATTTATTTTATACGCCGACAGAAATTGTACAGGGCAAAGGCGATAGCGGTGTAAAACCATTGGTCGGTCAACGTCTTCGTATAGGCGGTTTAGTCGTGGAAGGATCCGTTAAACGAAACCAAGATACGCTCGCGGTGGAGTTTGACTTAATGGATACAGGACCCAAAGTAACCGTGTCCTATACTGGCATATTGCCTGATTTGTTTCGCGAAGGTCAGGGCATTGTTGCTACCGGTGTGTTACAAGCAAATAATATGATCGTGGCCGAGGAAGTCTTAGCTAAACATGATGAAGAATATATGCCTCCTGAATTAGCTGAACAACTTAAAGGTATTCAGCATGTGAAGCCTTCAGAAGCGGGTCTAAACACGACACCTAGTTACTAATTATTTAGAGTACATAAAAAACATGATAGCAGAAATTGGAAACATTGCGATTGTACTGGCATTACTATTAGCCAGCTTATTAGCTATTTATCCTATGTGGGGGGCGCAAACGAATCATCGTTTGATGATTTCATCTGCTAAACCACTTGCGGTCGGTTTATTTGTATTTACCGCGATAGCTTATGCGTGTTTGACTAATCGTTTCTTAGCAGACGATTTTTCCGTAGCATATGTAGCGAATCACTCAAATAGCTTATTACCTTGGTATTATAAAGTCACCGCAGTATGGGGCGGTCATGAAGGCTCCTTTTTATTATGGGTATTAATATTTTCGATTTGGACAGTTGCGGTTGCAGTCTTTAGTAAAGGCATTCCTGAAGTCATGGTGGCACGAGTGTTATCTGTATTAGGAATGGTGTCGATTGGTTTTTACTTATTTATGCTAATGACATCGAATCCTTTCGATAGCTTATTGCCTTTTTATCCCGTAGATGGCGCTGATTTAAATCCATTGTTACAAGATTTTGGCATGATTATTCACCCGCCGATGTTATATATGGGATATGTTGGATTTTCTGTGGCGTTTGCTTTTGCTATAGCTGCGTTAATTTCCGGGCAATTAGATTCGACTTGGGCGCGCTGGTCGCGTCCTTGGACCATTGCAGCGTGGAGTTTCTTAACCGTTGGGATCGCCTTAGGCAGTTGGTGGGCATACTATGAACTTGGCTGGGGCGGTTGGTGGTTCTGGGATCCTGTTGAAAATGCGTCCTTTATGCCATGGCTTGTCGGTACTGCCTTAATGCATAGCTTAGCAGTAACAGAAAAACGCAAAGTCTTTAAATCCTGGACTGTTTTATTGGCTATTGCAGCATTCTCTCTCAGTCTGTTGGGGACATTCCTGGTCCGTTCTGGGATCCTGGTGTCTGTACATTCATTTGCTTCAGATCCATCTCGAGGGTTATTTATTCTTGGTTTGCTCGTTATTGTTATTGGCGGCTCGCTGCTATTATATGCATTGCGTGCGCCGCAGTTAAAAACACGCTCATTTTATGCACTTGCTTCTCGTGAAGTCATGCTAATGGGGAATAACATTTTATTGTGTGCTGCAACTGTGGTGGTGTTACTGGGGACATTGTTTCCTTTGGTACATAAAGAACTAGGCATGGGAAGCATCTCTATCGGTGCCCCATTCTTTAATCAAATGTTCACTTGGTTAATTGTCCCATTTGTCATGTTTATGACAATAGGACCTTTGAGTCGCTGGAAACAACAGCCTATCGGTGCGTTACGTAACCAGGTATTACTTGCGTTTGGTATTGGTATTAGTGCGGCATTACTGGTAGTGAATAGTTATGAGACCAAAGCCGATTATGTGGCAACACTGGGAATGCTTTGTGCATTTTGGATACTAGTATCAACAGTACAAGAAGTTGCGCAGCGGGTAAATGCGATGCCGACTCAGTATGGTTTAAAAACGAAAATAACAAAATTAACACCGAGTCATTGGGGTATGATTTTGGGACATGTTGGTTTTGCAGTCTCTTTAATTGGTATTACATTAGTCAGCAATTTTGAGCTTGAACGTGATGTGCGCATGAATTATGGCGATGAAGTGATGATTGCCGGTTATCAGATTAAATTTAGTGATGTCGAAACGGTACAAGGGCCTAACTATAGTGCGGACCGTGGTATTTTCGATGTGTTCTTAAATAATGAGTTAGTGGTGCATTTAGAACCTGAAAAGCGTTTTTATCCTGTTACTAGAATGACGATGACAGAAGCGGGTATCCACACCACACTTATCCGAGATTTATTTATCGCGCTAGGTGAACCATTAGAGAATGGCGCTTGGGCAGTACGTGTATATTATAAACCGTTTGTTATCTGGATTTGGCTAGGCGCAGGGATCATGTCTATTGGTGGTATCTGCTCAATGCTGGATAAGCGCTATCGTATGAAAAAACTTGCGCGTTTTGGAGTGCAAACGGCATGATAAATACACGTTTTATCGTGCCATTAGTGGTATTTGTGACACTTGTATTTTTCTTGTATCAAGGATTATTTTCAGATCCTCGTGAACGCGATTCTCAAGTGTTAGCGCAACCCATGCCCACTTTCAGTTTACCTGATTTGATGGATCCCAGTGTAATACATACTAACAAGGTGTTTATCGGACAGGTAACACTGCTCAATATTTGGGGCGTATGGTGCGTTACCTGTGCCATTGAACTGCCTTATTTAACTGAGTTGAGTCAGCAAGGTGTGAGATTTGTAGGATTATATTATGACCAAGACTTAGACCCTGATTTCGGTACCAAGACATTAGCACGCGTTCAACAAGAGGTGACGGACACTACTAATCAACTAGGTAACCCATTTGAATTTAATATTTTCGATGTTTACCGCGATACCTCATTAGATTTAGGTGTTACGGGTGCACCAGAAACATTATTGATTGATCAGCAAGGTGTGATTCGCGTCCATCATATTGGTGATATCAACCCACGTGTATGGGAGACGAAGTTCGCGCCATTGTATGACGAGCTGATTGCTCAGGGAGTGAGTCAATGAAGATAATTATTGCCACAATGATAGCGTTAATCATAAGTACTAGTGTGATGGCGACTCAAGAAAATTATGCTTTTGAAACAGAGCAACAGCGTGTAGATTTTAAGCGTCTAACGGCGGAATTACGTTGTCCTATGTGTCAAAACCAAAATATTGCTGATTCTGATGCCATGATTGCACATGATATGCGTCGTAAAGTGTACCAGTTAATCACTCAAGGCAATAATCATGATCAAGTTATCGATTTTATGAAACAGCGCTATGGTGACTTTGTCCATTATCAACCACCCGTGACTAACACCACTATTTGGTTATGGATATTACCTTTTTCCGTATTATTGCTTGGTGGATGGATTTTGGTAAGACGTAAGCCTGTTGATATAAATAATAGTGTCAGCGATACAGATAAAGATCATGCTAATGACCAGGATGCACTCATCGCTAAGGCAGAAGCAATGTTGGAGAAAGATCAGTGATTACGTTTTACATTATTACCATCGTTCTAGTGCTCCTTAGCGCTTTTTTTATCGTGTATCCTATTATTAAAAATAAAAAACAGACCCATGAACAAGCTTATATTCTGTCTAACACTCGGCTCATAAAACAGCGCTTAGTTGAGTTAGATGAAGAGTTTTCCCAAGGCGTGATATCTGATAAACATCGCCAACAAGCGCAAAAAGAGCTTAAATTAGCATTAATTGATGAAACTGTACCTTCTGATGGTCAAGCAGTCTCGCATCATTCGAGCCAAACAAAATTGATTGGTTATGGTATTTTTGCTGCTTTATTAGTGAGTGTATTGGTGATGTATTGGCAGGTGAATCACGTCAGTAATGTGGCGCATTTATTTGATTCTCAAGCAAATATGCAAGCACTTACACAAAAGATTATTGTTGACCCTTCTCAAGACGTTACTTTGGAAGATGTCCAAGCGTTTACATTAGCGATCCGTTCACGAATTCAAAATAATGAAGAAGATGCGACGGGGTGGATGTTATTAGGGCGATTATATAATTCGCTAGGACAATTCGAACAATCCTTTCAAGCATTTGATAAGTCGTTGCTAATTAAACCAAATGATACCGAAACATTGGCAAGTTACGCCCAAGCGTTGATGACCCCTAACCAAGTTGAATATTTACGTCAGGCGAAAACCGTATTAGAGCGTTTGTTAACGTTAGAGCCGGGTAATAATCAAGCAGCATTAATGTTAGCAATGACGGCGGGGCAGTTAGGAGATTTAGCGACATCAGAGCGTTACTTTGCACAGATTAAACCACTATTGCCACCTAATAATCCTGCAATTGTACAAATACAAGCTAAGATTAACGAGCTAAAAGGTCAACCTCAACAAAAGACGGGTTTTAGTATTACGATAAACGCCACCGAGGAAATTAATAAACGGTTAGCTCAACATAATCGTTTACAACCTTCATTTCTCTTTGTCTTTATCAAAGATGCTGCGTCGAATAATCCATTACCAGCGGCCGTTCGTAAATTAGATTTAAGAAATCTTCCGATGACAGTTACATTGACTCCGGATGATGCCATGATGGCATCATACTCAATCAATGATATTAGTGAAGTCATCGTCACTGCTCGGTTATCATTTGATGAAAATGTGCAAGCTAGCCCTGGGGAGTTAGAGGGGGCGACAAAACTTACTAAAATTAACAATGCCATCATTCCCGTTGATGTCATGGTCAACAAGGAAATTAAGTGAAACACCTATTAATATTGTGTTGTATTGTTTTATTTATGACTGGCTGTGCCAGCAATAAATCAGCTCAGATTGAACAATCCAAGAAGACGAACTACCAAGTTACTCAATATAATGACCCTAAGGATCCAATCGAAGGTCTTAACCGCACTATGTGGAATCTAAACTATGATATTCTGGATAAATATCTGTTAAAACCAGTGACACAAGGGTATGTAGCGGTTACTCCACAACCGGTTAGAAGCGGGTTAGTTAACTTTTCCAATAACTTAGCAGAGCCAGCTAACTTTCTGAATAATATGCTACAGGGAAAGGTCGATGGTTCAATGGTCAGTTTAGCCCGTTTTTTAGTCAATACCACGGTAGGTGTTTTAGGTGTATTTGATGTTGCATCCACCATGGATTTACATGAGAAAGACGAATCGTTTGGTGAAGTCCTTGGCGTATGGGGCATAAATACTGGTCCTTATCTTATGCTGCCGGCTAGAGGGCCTACAGATATTCGCTCTACGACAGGGGACGTGGTCGATAATATGATTTTTCCTATGAATGTATTAGCGAGTAATTTTACGATATTTACTGGGGTAGTAGACGTATTAGAAAAGCGAGCCCAGTTACTATCTCAAGAAAGTACATTGAATAATTCACTCGATCCATATTCATTTGTTAAAACAGCGTACTTTCAACGTTTAGAATTTAAAGTCAATGATGGTCAAATCCAAAAATCACCTGAAGCACAAGCGGAAGTGATGGAAGATTTTGAAGAATTTGAAGGACTATTAGACGACTTGTAAGTGTCAGGATCTAGCTGTGATAACAAGTATTATTCACAGCTAGTTTGTCAATTAGATGGTTACTTTGGATAGCCATCAGGATTATTTGACTGCCAACGCCAAGTATCGTCACACATGGCTTGTAAATCTAGTTTGGCTTCCCAGCCTAGAATTGCCTTTGCATGGCTAGGGTCTGCATAACATGCTGCAACATCACCGGCTCTGCGCGGTGCAATATGATAAGGAACATCAACGTTGCTAGCATTCTTAAATGCTTGGACCATATCTAATACACTGTATCCAACCCCTGTACCAAGATTGACTGTCAAAACACCAGGTTTCTTTTTTAGTGCGTCGAGTGCTTTTAAGTGACCTACGGCTAAATCAACAACGTGGATATAATCACGGACTCCGGTGCCATCATGCGTATCATAATCATCACCAAATACTGCAAGCGACTCTCGTTTGCCCGTTGCAGTTTGGCTGATAAATGGCATTAAATTATTGGGGATCCCATTCGGATCTTCCCCAATTTGACCCGATTCATGAGCACCGACTGGGTTAAAGTAACGTAATATGGCGATATTCCATTCATTATCTGAAGTGAATAAATCACGTAGTACATGTTCGACCATGAGTTTAGACTGTCCATAAGGGTTAGTTGGCATACCGGTCGGCATGGACTCTTTCAATGGAAGTTCAACAGGATCACCATACACAGTCGCAGATGAGGAAAAGACGATGTTTTTCACACCAAATTCACTCATTACTGCACATAATTGTACTGAGCCATAAACATTATTTTCATAGTATTTGAGCGGGTGTTCGACTGATTCACCGACTGCTTTTAGTCCAGCAAAATGAATCACTGCATCTATCTGATATTGTGTGAAAACATCTCTTAAAACGGCTTTATCGCGAATATCGCCTTCAATCAGTGTGACATTTTTTCCCACAAGCTTTTCAACACGCACTAATGATTCAGGTGAAGCATTACACAAATTATCTAAGACAACGACTTCATCGCCTTTTGCTAGGAGTTGCAACACAGTATGAGAGCCGATATAGCCAGCTCCGCCAGTCACTAAAATAGTAGACATAATGATTTTCCTTAATCGTTAGATTTTTCGTGGGTGGGTAAATACTTTGCACTCATTGAAAACTGTATCGGCCGAACCACTATTGGGTATAGTAATAAAATTAAACCCGCCCATAACAATGAAGTCCAGTCATTGACGACTCTTAATAATAAGATGAAAAAAGGAGCAATGACGCATAGTTTTAAAATATTCAGCAGCGTTTTTTCTGGAATGGTTAATTTTGTCGTAGCGGTTTCTAGCAGCTGAATTCGTTCAGTGAGCGGAACATCTTGTAATTCAGGAATATGCTTAGTTGAAAAATAAAATTTCATAGAGACAGCTCGCCATTAAACGCAGTTTAGATAATTATTCTGAGATGATACAGAATAAGCTTATTCTTGCCTAGTCACACTGTTAATTTGTATATGGAACATCAGTCTGTTTTCAACCAATTATGCATCTATTTTTTTATCGTATATTTAATTCTTAATTAAGTTTAGAAGCTTAATCTGGTCATCATATATAAGAGATAAGTTAATTAAGCGATTCATGATGTTTATACTAAAACCCCTAGTGCGTTTAACAACGTTGTTGTTAGCGATATTTGTTACGTCTCGAATTGCCTTATTGATATGGCAGTATCCAAGATTAAATGATGGAGATATTGGCTTCATTATATCTGGAGCTATCAAAATAGACTTAAGTAGTCTTGGATATTTAGTTTCAGTTGGTGTGCTTATATTGATATTAGATGTGATTTTCAGAAATAAAACTGCGTTATTTCAGCGTATATTTTTGCTTTACGGGAGCTTAGTCACAACCGTAGTAGTGATTATCGAGGCCTCAACACCCGCATTTATTACTCAATATGATGTAAGGCCTAACCGACTTTATGTAGAGTACCTAGATTATCCTCAAGAAGTATTTTCAATGTTGGTCCAAGGGCATTTATTAGCCATGCTGAGTACATTGTTTATAGCCATAATAACAGGTGTCTACAGCTATCGATTTTTGTTTAATTCATTACAACAAACACAAGCCTATACATTAAAAAAACAACCAGTTTACCTTTATTAATAGGTGCTTTATTCCTCTGCTTATTGGCTGCTAGAGGTACATTGAGTCATAGACCGCTTAACCCGGCACTGGTTTATTTTTCTCAGGATTCATTAGTAAATTCCCTCATTCTCAATTCCACTTATAGTGTTGCATTTGCAATTAAAAGTATGAGCAACGAAAAAAGTGCCAGTCATCTCTATGGTTCCATGCCTCGTCCACAAATTTTAGATACGGTTAGACAGTCCTCTTATCGGAAACGGTTTGTTAGCGATGATATTCCAACCTTATCTCATAACAAACCATCCATGTCTGGCGATAAAAAAAACTTAGTGATAATACTTCAAGAAAGTTTAGGCGCCCGTTTTGTAGGAGAGCTTGGAGGATTAGGAATTACTCCTGAATTTGATAGGCTCTACCAGCAAGGTTGGGGGTTTGATCATCTTTATGCTACCGGTATCCGTTCAGTAAGAGGTATTGAAGCCGTTACGACAGGATTTATACCGTCACCATCTCGTTCAGTGGTTAAACTCTCTAAATCGCAGCATGGTTTTTATTCGTTAGCTGATACATTAGCTCAAGAGGGATATGAAACACAATTCATCTACGGCGGTGAAAGCCATTTTGATAACATGAAAAGTTTTTTCTTAGGAAATGGATTTAACAATATTGTGGATATTAATGATTTTGAACACCCTGAGTTTATTTCATCTTGGGGGGTAAGTGATGAGGATTTATTTATTAAAGCCGATCATGAACTATCGACTTTAAATCAAACGTCAGCGCCTTTTTTTAGTTTGATATTCACATCAAGCAATCATGATCCGTTTGATATTCCTGAAGGAAAAGTATCTTTACCTAACGAACTTGAATCTGAAAATTATAAACGCGATCTTGCAATTAAATACGCGGATTATGCACTTGGAAAATTTATCGATAAAGCACAAACACAAGCGTACTGGGAAAATACCATATTTTTAGTTGTAGCTGATCATGATGTACGAGTATTTGGTTCTGAACCTGTGCCTGTAAAATCGTTTCATATACCCGCTGTAATTTTAAATAGTGGTATAGAAGCTCACAGGGATAAAAGACTAGTGAGTCAAATAGATTTACCAGTCACATTGTTGTCACTTCTTGGTATTGAAAAAGCAACGCCTATGCTTGGTTTTGATCTGACTAAAACTTATCCGGTTGAACGGGCGATGATGCAGTACTACGATAATTTTGCATACCTTGAAAACGATGAAATGGTTATTCTGATGCCCAATCGAAAGATCAGTTATTGGCAATATAACAAACAAAGCAAAACACAGGAAAAAAGAGAACTCGAACACTTTGATAACGCTTTGATGAATAAAGCTCTTGCACACGTATTATTTAGTAACTTAGCCTACACTGAGAAGCTTTATCGTTCAGCAGATAAACCTAAAGATGAACAATAATCATGTATATTACTAACAGAAGGCTAGGTATTTTCTCTAAGCAAATGAGTTATTGTCAGTTTGTTTGCTTAGTTTCAATTTATATTCTTATCGCTTTTAATAGTCAGTTTTTATATAAAACGCTTATTGCAATTTCACAAACAGCCGATGTAGATTGGATGTTTATGCTAAGTATTCCAATCCTACTTTTTTCACTAATAGTATTAGTGTTAAGTTGGTTTTCGCTTATTATTTTGGTTAAACCTATACTTTTATTAAATATAGTAATTTGTTCATTCTTGTTTTATTCAACATTTAATTATGGTGTTATTTTTGACAAAAGTATGCTGCAAAATATAGTTGAAACTGATTCCAGTGAAGCATTTTCATATTTAAATATTCAACTTGTCATTTTTATTTTTTTAACCGGTATTCTACCTAGTTATTTATTTCATCATTTGAAAATAAAAGGAAATTTTAGAGCGCATTTAACAAGCTTTATTAAACTAAACTTCTTCGCACTAGTAACTTGTACATTAATTGCAGTACCGTTTTATGAAGATTATGCTTCAGTTGGACGGAATAACAGACAACTTACAAGTTATATTACGCCGTTTGCATTTTATACTGCCGGTTATAAATATTTTAGAGATAATTTTTTGTTTCCTCCATTACCTTTTAGAGTACTTGATGATTCGCCTGTATTAGAAAATAAAGCGAGTTCTTCGTTAACGGTTATGGTGGTAGGTGAAACCGCACGCGCATCCAATTTTTCGCTACAAGGCTACAAAAGGGTTACTAATCCTAATACTCCTAAATTAGGAGTGAAGTATTTTAATCATGTTTCATCATGTGGCACTGCCACTGCAATTTCAGTACCGTGTATGTTTTCTCGCTTAAATCGAAAAGAATATGATTCACGCTATGCACAAAGCCAAGATAATGTATTAGATATTATTCAGAGAAGTGGTGTTGAAGTTTCATGGATTGATAATAATAGTGGATGTAAAGGTGTTTGTCATCGTATCAAGTCAGAAAATATTGAACCGATTAAAGTCAACCCGTTATGTGATGGTGACTATTGTTATGATGAAATATTGGTCTCAAAATTAGTAAACAAGATAGCAGATAGCCAAGCTAAGCATAAGTTAGTGATTTTACATATGATAGGCTCACATGGACCCACTTATTATCGTCGCTATCCGGAAAATAACAGTGTGTTTAAACCTGATTGCTTAAAAAGTGATATTCAAAACTGTAGTACAACAGAACTAGTTAATACATACGATAATTCTATCGCTTACACTGACCTTGTTTTAAGTAAGTTGATAGAAGTATTACAAGCGAGTGATGTAACGGATAAAGCATTTTTGTATGTGTCTGATCACGGAGAGTCACTTGGCGAAAAAGGATTATATTTGCATGGATTTCCTTATGCATTAGCTCCAAAAGAACAGACTCATATTCCAATCATATTTTGGAGTAATAAGCTTGCTGATTCTAACTATAATCAATGTATTGAGTTAGTACGCTCAAACACATTTTCACATGACAATATTTTTGACAGTCTACTTGGATTAACTCAAGTAATGAGTACTGAATATCAACCCGAATTCGATATATTTAACGCCTGTAAGGCTCCAAGTTAATAAAGAGGTTTTATAATGCAATTTGATTCAACAAATAAGCCATCCGGCATTCATCGAATTTATTTAGCTTTTACAAATTCAATGAGAGCATTTAAATGGCTTTCAGAAAACGAAGCGGCTTTTAAACAAGAGCTGATTTTACTCGTGGTATCATTAATCATTATTGTCACCTGGCAGATCGAAATTTATGCAAAACTGATGCTGTTGATTTCTGTGTTATTTGTATTATTTGCTGAAGTTGTGAATACAGCAATAGAGGCCACGATTGATAGAATCAGCTTAGATATACATCCATTGTCTGGATTAGCAAAGGATTTAGGGTCTGCTGCGGTATTCATTGCAATATTGATATGTGCATCTGTTTGGATTGCTGTATTTATTAGTTATATTGATGATTTTTTAATTGAATAAGTAACACATATATTCGTAAATTATTTTTACTAAGACTAACTTTGATACCTAAAAGACAAATAATAAAACCGACATCTTTATAATCAAAGCATGTCGGTTTTTATTCACTGTGTAGGATTAAGCCTGTGCTGTTTTCTCAGCATCTTGAGCAGCTGATTCTGCTGCTTGTTCCCAGTATTTTGTTTTGAAGCTTAGTAACACTAGGATGATCCCTACTGAAATACCAAACAAACTAATTTGTAGATAAAGGTTTGGCATTTGACCTACGTTTTCTGGATCAAAGTTACCCGCTAGTAAGCCTGCGATAACATTACCAATAGAGTAGGTAAGGACAAATACACCCATCATTTGACCTGCAAAACGGCGTGGTGATAATTTTGAGACCGCACTTAATGCGACAGGGCTTAAACATAATTCCCCGACCGTATGTAGGAAGTAGGTAGCGATTAACCAGTAAGGTGCGACTTTTAAACCTGAGGCAGCGTACTGTGCGGCGAAGAACATCACGATAAAGCCAGTTGCCATGATGATTAAACCAAAAGCACATTTCACTGAATAACTTGGCGTGATCATTTTTTTCGCAAGGTTGATCCATAAGGCAGCAAAAAACGGTGATAAAATCACAATAAAGAAGGAGTTTGCTGATTGGAACCAAGCTGTTGGGATTTCAAACGCACCTAACATCCTATCTGTATAATCTCGACCGAATAAATTCAATGAAGAACCTGCCTGTTCAAAACCTGCCCAAAAACATGCCGATGCAACACATATCAGAAACAAGGCCCACATGCCTTTTTTCTCATTTTGGTTTAAGTTACCTTTGAAATATATGGCAGCAAAATAGCCCAAAAAGATTAAGCAAAAAATGACTGCGACAGCTTGTGCAACAGGCACTGGGTCAAAAGTGATAATGCCATTGTAAATAGCATATGTCATGCCTGCGACGATGATCAAAAATGCGACAATGATATTCCAAGACATCTTTTGACCTTTAAGCGTCAAAGGTTGAGTAGGGGTGGCAGCGACTTCACCTAAATTGCTCAACGTCATTTTGTATTGAACAAGACCAATCGCCATGCCTACAGCCGCAGCACCAAAGGCCCAGTGGTATCCCATATTAACTTGTAAATAACCGCAGACGGTATAACCAATCACAGCACCGATATTAATACCCATATAATAGAGGGTATAACCACTATCACGACGTTGGTCTTCTGGTGCATACAACTGACCGACAATAGCCCCAATATTAGGCTTTAATAACCCGGTGCCTAACACCACAAAAATTAATCCAATGTAAAATGTAGATGCAGCAGGAATGGCAAGAATGATATGCCCAATCATAATAATGATCCCACCATACCAAACGGCTTTTTGCCCGCCGATCAGTCGGTCTGCTAGCCAACCACCGGGTAATCCCATGAAATAAACCGCACCAGTATAAAGGCCATAAATAGCGCCAGCTGAAGCAACGGTAATGCCTAAGCCACCTTCTTGTAGTGAGAGGGTCATGTAAAGTACTAATAGAGCTCGCATACCGTAATAACTCATACGTTCCCACATTTCTGTCATGAAGAGGGTTTGTAAACCGCGAGGATGGCCAAAAAAGCCCGTGTCGTTTGTATTTGTTGTCATTATTGTTCCTAAGACTGGATGTTATTTTTATGAATATAAGGTCTTTTTAGAGCAAAACATGTTACCCCATGACACTGTATTGTACAAATATCATAGATTCGACTAGTTTAAGATATGTGAATGATGTCAAAGTAGGTTGGTACTGACATTTCATATAGCGGTTATTCCAACCTTGTTGTTGCTCATATTGATGTGCAACTGCCTATTTTTAGTGCATAAATAGAGCATGTTCCTTGAGCGTATTTCAGTGTTTTGTAATGATTCCTAAAATAGGGACGTTTTTTGTAGGTGTGGGATATCAATGAGATGGTGGTATTTATTGAAAAGTGATAAAATTAAAAATATGAAATTATGTATATTAGTGAATTGTATTTCCAATATGTTTAATAGGCATAAAAAATGCATTTAGCATCTATTATTAAATAGTGGTCTCATCCTTTCGATATGAAACATATGGTGTCACTTATTTTTTAATGCGTTAGTCACTACTTTTCAATTAAAGTACTATTTGATGGACGTAATTTATATGAACCTATTTATAGTAAAGTGTCGCTTTTATTTCACTATACAGATTAGGTTGTGAATTATTAATTAAGGATAAAGATTTATGAGCCAAGTTACTAAGGCTGTTATACCGGTAGCGGGTCTAGGTACCAGAATGTTGCCTGCGACAAAAGCCATTCCAAAAGAAATGTTACCAGTGGTAGACAAGCCTCTCATTCAATATGTTGTTAATGAATGTGTTGCTGCAGGGATCAAAGAGATTGTACTTGTGACGCATGCATCTAAAAATAGCATTGAAAACCACTTTGACACGTCTTATGAACTTGAATCAACCCTTGAAAAACGGGTTAAACGTTCACTTTTAGAAGAAGTACAATCCATCGTACCGAAGGGCGTGACGATTATTCAAGTGCGTCAAGGGGTGGCTAACGGTCTTGGACATGCGATCATGTGTGCACATCCGGTTGTGGGTGATGCCCCTTTTGCGGTTGTTCTTCCTGACGTGATTATGGATGACGCGGCAAGTAACCTCAAAAAAGATAACCTAGCGGATATGGTCTCGCGTTTTAACACCTCTCGTGTGTCTCAAGTCTTAGTAGAAGAAGTGCCAGAGGAAGATGTGAGTAAGTTTGGTGTTGTTGATTTAGATGGTGCTAAAATTGGCTTAGGCGAATCAGCTAAGATCCATGCTATGGTAGAAAAGCCAGAACAGGATGAAGCCCCTTCAAATTTAGCGGTTGTTGGTCGTTATGTATTATCTGAGAAGATTTGGGATCTACTTGCATTCACTCCACCAGGTGCTGGTGGTGAAATTCAGTTAACGGATGCGATTGCGACATTAATGAATATTGAACAGGTGGATGCTTATTACATGAAGGGCAAAAGTCATGATTGTGGATCTAAATTGGGATACATGAAAGCGAATGTTGAGTTTGCGTTAAGACATCCCGAATTAGGAGAAGCATTTCAAGAGTATCTCGCACAGATGAAGGGATAATTTCACTTCACTAGATGTTCATGAAAACCCTCAATAGTAAGATTACTTTTGAGGGTTTTTTTTGTGGCTATTTGTTCTGCTTTGGATTGACGATGATGTAAGGTGTTAATTTTTGTAATAGCTTATTACCAAGACCTTTCACCTTAGTCACTTGTTCTACACTTTCAAACTCGCCATGCAGTTCACGATATGCCACTATAGCTTGTGCTTTTTTGATACCGATACCTTTAATTGAAGCGAGCTCTTTGGTGCTTGCCAAGTTCAAGTCATACTGGGTGATTGCTGACTTTGAGGATACTGGTGTTTCAAGTGATTGACCATTTTGCATGGTTTCATCGGCAAAAGCCGTTGTTGAAATTGACGTCGCTAATACCAGACAAGTGATTAATGACGTAGCAGAAACGAAATAAGATAAAATAGGTTTTAAATTCATGATGTAACTCCTAGTGAATATATTATGTGCAGCCTTATTGCTGTACATGCTAAGAGTATAATTTCGTTATTTAACGTCGTGGTATAGGTTTTAAACTTGTCATGTAAAACAGGCCCTATGATCAGGGAAGGTATTTATAGGCAATAAAAAAGCCAATGTTTAAAATATCAACATTGGCTTTATAGGCAAATATTTGTCAGCGCTTATAAGCGCTCTAACATAGCCTGAGTAAAGTCAGTAGTACCGTGTTCTCCACCAAGATCTTTGGTCGTACGATCACCTGATTCAATCACATCTTTAAGCGCAGCTCGGATTTTTTCGGCTTTATCGCTCATCTCAAGGTATTCAAGCATTTGGATAGAGGCAAGTATCACTGAGGTAGGATTCGCTAAATTCATTCCAGCAATATCAGGTGCAGAGCCGTGTACGGCTTCAAATATTGCACAATCTCCACCGATGTTCGCACCAGGAGCCATGCCTAAACCACCCACTAAACCAGCACATAAATCTGATAAGATATCACCGAATAAGTTAGTAGTGACCATGACATCAAACTGATGTGGGTTCATCACTAACTGCATACAAGCGTTGTCAACGATCATTTCAGCCGACTCGATATCTGGATAACGCTCACCTACTTCTCGAGCCACTTTCAAAAATAAACCGGAAGTAGATTTAAGAATATTAGCTTTATGTACAGCCGTCACTTTTTTACGACCTTCGCGACGAGCTAACTCATAAGCAAAAACGACAATCTTTTCAGCGCCTTCACGGGTAATCTTACTTTTTGCTTCAGCTTCTTCACCATCATCAGAGACTATTTGTCCAAGGCCTGAATACATACCTTGCGTGTTTTCACGTACTGTAATGATATCGATATCTTCATATCGAGCTTTTGTACCGTTAAATGATAAGACGGGCCTTACATTGGCGTATAGTTGAAATTGTTTACGCAAACTCACATTGATAGACGTAAAGCCTTCCCCGACAGGAGTCGTTAAAGGACCTTTTAAAGCGACACCATTTTTTTTAATAAGTGCTAATGTTTCTTCTGGTAATAGCTCACCATGGTTTTCAAGCGCCATTAGACCCGCATCAGCATAATCGTAAGCAAAGTTACAACCTACTTTATCTAGTATTTGAATGGCTGAATCGATAATGTCTGGACCGATACCATCACCACGAATGACAGTAATACGTTGTTGAGTCATGAAAAATCCTTTGTATAAAATAAATGTTTACCGCATTGACACATGCCAAAACAGTAAATTAACAGTCTAATTTTACCTGAAGATAGAGTGATGCACTAGGCAATTATTGGTAGAACTAATTCAGCAGATGAATATCCATTATTCAGTATTTATTGTCGGATTAAACGCCAGTCTGGATAGGGTGCTTCAAAATTACTTCTAAATGGATTGATATCTAATCCTCCGCGACGAGTGTATCGAGCTAATACTGTTAGCTGTTCACAATGACAATGTTCAATGAGATCGCAAAATATACGTTCTACGCATTGTTCATGAAATTCATTATGTTGACGGAATGAGATCAAATAACGCAATAACGATTCATGTTCAATTTGCGGACCTGAATATTTAATGAAAATGGTGGCCCAGTCCGGTTGATTAGTAATTAAGCAGTTTGATTTGAGTAGATTCGAATATAAAAACTCATGCGTTACCATGTCACGGTTAGATTTAAGTAATTTCGGTGAGACCACGTATTCATCAAAGGTTAAATCCATGGTGTCTAGAAGAGTGGCTGAAGGTATGTGTAATTGTTGTTGATTAAACTCATTATTTGGAATGATGTCGATGCTAACATTACCTTGAGCGCAATGACTTAAATCGTTTTCTAACACAGACTTAACGTTAGCTAGTGATTCAAAACGAGTGTTATTAAAACTATTGAGGTACAGTTTAAATGATTTGGATTCAATTATATTGATACTGTCGAAGGCAACAGCACAACGTAAAATACCCACTTGAGGCATACCATTTACATTTAACCATGAGAGTTCATATCCATTCCAAATATCATTCCCAGAAAAAGGTAAGTCATTACTCAAGCCAATCATATTGCGGTTTAGTGCCCTTGGTACTGGCTGTAACAAACTCACATCGTATTGATCAGAATAGGTCACTGATTTTCCTAATGCGAGTTCGGCTAATTGGGGGTTATTATGGTAATCTTGAGACATACATGAATCACAGTTATGAATAATATAGCTATTTTACCCAAATCTTCAAAAAGGTGTCTGTTTTTATGCAATCTGAATGGCAAAATTTAATGGCAAGGTATGCGAAAACTGTCAAGTTAACCACACAGTTTGATCAGCAATGGCCTTCTCTATGCATTAATGAAGCAACTGACTCGTTGTTTGATGGCCAAGAAATTTCATGGCAACCGATAGCTCGTCCAGCCAATGACATGGAAGAATTTAGTCAAGCTTTAGGACTCACATTGCCCGAGTTACTGATTGAGTTTTATTCTGCTTTTTTTGCTGAACACCTTGAATTAACAATCCAACAAGGACGCATTACCTTACTGCAAGCTTGGAATGAAGAAGATTTTGAGCGACTGCAGGAAAATTTGATTGGACATGCATTAATGAAAAGGCGATTAAAACAATCACCGACATTATTTATTGGTCTACCTGAAAATGATGATTATTTGATTTCTGTATTAATAAATACCGGTGAAGTGGTTCTTGAGCCAGTAGGAAAAGAACCAACAACCATCCTGGCTCCATCATTGGCCCATTTTTTCCAGAGTCTGTGTCAATCTTAATAACTGCGCTTGTAAGGTCTCTATAGCGTTTTGTTGTGCTGCTATTTGTTGGGCTAAGTCATCGATGGATAAAATCTCAGGTGTTTCTTCGATAGGCTGAGAATCTGCTTTAGCTTGAATGTCGTCAATAGCCTGCGCGCGTTCTCCTGCTTTAAATGCATTAATAACCCCAATGATCTTGGGTAATGGCACCGGTTGTTTGATTTTTGCTTTGAGTAAACCGACAGAAATGGGAAGACTTTTAGCCTCTAATTCACTGCATATAGTAAGCAAACGTTGTTTTGTTGTGATGTCCATAATGCCTAATTCTTAGTTAAATTTGTTATTTCTTCGTATTATTGACCAGAGCCCGGATATGTTATTTTTAAAATCATAATAATATCAATGATTTAAAATTGGCATGAGATTTGATTCTTATAAAACTCAAACAACTTCATTATAACGGATAGACCGTGAATAATGACAATAAAATCCAAAAAAGGCGCCTTCAACATGCAAATTATCCAAAAAGTCCAAGTTATTTCAATCGCTTCTTTATTAATGGTCTCTTTAAGTGGTTGTGTTATCGCAATTGGCGATGATGAATATAAGCGTGATACCCATCATAGCAGCTGGGAAGTCAGAGAAAAAAATAACCGAGCTCATGTTCAAGGGCTGCAATTAGGTGAACAGTATTTAGATATTACTAATAAGATGGGAGTGGCTGACTTTAATGAATTATTAACCCGACAAAATAATACTTACCAAGTACTGTACTATCGTACTCACCGTCAAAATGGTGACGGTGTTACGACAAAAGATGAATGCACACCGCTGGTATTTTTAAATAATGAATTAGTGGGGTGGGGTGACAATTATTTAATATCTTTATAGTGACAATGCGTAATTTGTTATAAAAAGCATGATTTTTTTGCTTACTATTAATAGTTAATCGTTTACACTATTTGTAAATGGTTTGTTAACAATAAGCGAGGCATATAATGCAAGCAACGATCGAAGATAATATTAAAGAGGAACTCGGTTTTGAGGTGAGGTACTTATCAGCGTCTGATCTTAAAGTTGCAGCTTCCATTCTATTCAACGCGTACTTTGATGATCCTTTATTTTGTAAAATCTTCGCTAAAGGTGAAGAGGGGTATGACGTTAGATTACGAGGTGCAATCCGCGAAGAGCTCAATACGTTTTGGGAAGCTAAACAACCTATAATTGGTGTATTCAAAGATGATTCACTCGTTGCAACGACTTGCCTCATTAACCCAGAACCAGAGTTCGGTCACAGTCGTTATTGGCACTGGCGTATGAAAATGCTATTAACAGCAGGATTTCTGGGCACGCAACAGTTCCTAGAAAAAGAAAAAATTGTACGCAACAAACTGCCTGATAATAATTGTCACATGATCTCGTTTATTGGCGTTCAACCGGCATTACAAGATCAAGGTATTGGCCATATTCTTTTAGCTGCGATTAACGAAGTAATTGATGCTGATGAACAATCCAATGGCGTTGCTGTATTTGCTACATTAGATAAATGTTTATCATTTTTTGACGATGGTGGATTTAAATTTATTGAAAAAGTTGCCACGCAACATATACATGGTCAAATACTATACAAGTCTAAAAAGTAATTATGCATATTTAACTACAGATGGTGTAGGAGATCTCTTACATATCTGTAGTTAATTGCCTGTTTATTCCCTCTCTATCACTGACATCTTAATATAACATACTGTATTTATTGAATATTATTTTTGAAAAAGCAGAAGTGTTATGAGAATCCTACTCAAATTTGATGATTTAATCGTTTTTCTAACGTTAAAAAAGATTATTCTTTGTCCTGTCGAAAGGAAACGCGACTTGTCAGGATGATAAGTATGCAATGTAAGGATTTAGTCTTCGGACTGATAACTGGCAACGGAAAGTCGGTTATAGTGCAAAAAATATTGATAAGGAAATTCAAAATATTGCTTCTAGGATAGGAAGCTGGTTGTAATAGAATTTACAACTACATATAAAATGGAAAAGGATCAGCGCAGGGACTTGCGACCAATTAAGGATTAATTGGATCAGACGGATTGATACAAATATGGACGTTGCTAGGGATGATGAATTGGCAAAGGATTGTTGAGAAGGAAGCTCAAAATACTTAAAAAGGTAGTACATGATGTACTACCTTTTTTGTTTTTATAGCATCGATTATTGTTCAACTTAAAAGATTTCAGGCTCTCTATAGACCGGTACGTCGATAGCTTTTAATTTTCCTTTATAAATACTCACAATGCCTTCATACAAAACATCATTTGCAGTAGAAAACTCCATAATATAATCAAATTGAAACCGTCTGGATTGACTTGTTTCCCGCCAATGCATTTGTTTACGAGCAATACTAACAAATACGAGTTGATGCTTTGTACAGTATTGCTGAGCGAACATACGGGCTATTTCAGCATAATCACGAACTCGCCAAAATAAACCGGCTAGTGCAATAATGCTTACCCATACCACTATATCAATTAATTCCATAACTCGTTAATGACCTTGTTGTAATGATGTGATTTTTTGTTGGCATAGTTCAGTGAGATTGGATGCTGATAATGCTTGTAAAAATGCAATTCTACATTGAGGTAACTGTACCATATCGGCAAATAACCCTTGAAAAATAGCGTCGTCATGTAATGCACATTTTTCTAAAAATAAGATAGCACGATTGATGTCATTAAACAGCGCCATATGTCTCGCTGCGATCAGAATTAACCAGTCCGAAGGTAGGTACGCACGTTGTAATAAAGGGTCAATGACTTTCTTTACTATCTCTTCTGGAGCTTGTGTTAATGCGCGAAGACTAGCAATAATGTGCGTTTCATTATCTTGACTTACCGCTGTATCAAAGTGTTGTTTAACTAATACAGCCAAGGGTTTATTTATCGCATAATGTTCAAGACTATTGAGTAGGTTAACTTGAAAAGGTGGTGCTAACAGAGTCCATTGTTTTTGCAATGTAGCAAATATCATCGGGTCTGATAAACGTGCTACATAATCAGCTAAGCCCTGTACACTTAATAACTGCCAATCTTGAGTGTTAGGTGCATGAATATAGTCTGAAACTGCTTGAAATCCATGTGACGGTGGATTTTTCAATAATGTTTTAGCTTTGGCATTGAAATCAGCGAGTTGTTGCTGGTTTGGGACAAATGTATAAGGATTATCTCCGAGTTGCCCCTGCATTTTTTCTGTGTTTTCTAATTGTTTACCTAATGCTTCTATTACCTTTTCTAAAAATAGATTTCGTGCAGCTTGATTCAGTAACCCGCGTTCGTCTAAAGGTAATTTAATAAACCAAATATAATGCTGAGCAGAACGTTCAGGTGACCAAAAAATACACCCCAGCCACATATGCTGTTGTCTTGGGTAAGGCGCAGGAACCCGTTGATACTCAATTTGATTCATATGTTCAGGTGTCAGCTCTCGAAATCCACGACCCATGTCGATGAACTTATATTGTGATTTTGACGCGTCAAGAAATTCGATAATGGAATTGATAGATGTAGATTGCATAAACAAGTGAGTTGTTAAGTATTTGTCCGTATAATACCGCAAAGCCCTTTTAAGACATAGTGCGATATGACCGAAGTTTCATCTCAATTACCTATAATCTACCAAGATGAGCATATCATTGCCATCAATAAACCTAGTGGTTTATTAGTGCACCGCAGTATGATTGATCGTCATGAAACTCGATTCGCGATGCAGATGGTACGAGACATGATTGATCAACATGTTTACACCGTACATCGTCTAGATAAACCAACATCGGGTGTTTTAGTGTTTGCTTTATCCAGTGATGTCGCTCGATTAATGACGGAGCAATTTACGGAAAAGGCAATTCATAAAACATACCACGCGTTAACTCGTGGTTGGACGAAGAGTCAATTTGTCGATTATGCTTTAAAAGAAAAGCTCGATAAGATCGCCGATAAAGATGCGCATCAAGATAAAGCGCCTCAAGAAGCACAGACTCACATCGCATGTTTACAACGCTTTACTTATCCCAAAGCTGTTGGACGCTATCCTCAAGCACGTTTATCTTGGGTTGAACTTATTCCTCAGACAGGCCGAAAACATCAACTTAGAAGACATCTTGCGCATGTGCGTCATCCTATTATGGGGGATACTACCCATGGTGACGGTAAGCAAAATAAATTTATGCGTGATACCTTTAATTTTCATCATTTAGCCCTACATAATAGTAGTATGAAATTTTGTCACCCAGTGACGCAACATCCTTTAGCGCTATCTGCCCCCTTGTGGCCTGAACTAGAGCATGTCTTAGCGACACTAGCACCTTATCAAAGCGAGTAGTAAAGTATGTCAAACATCGGAATTATTGTAGGCTCAGTGTATGGTAATGCACAAAATGCCGCGGAAGAAGCACAAGCGTTCTTAACTAATCAAGGTCATGATGCTGAATTACATGTTGATCCTGATGTGAGCTTATTCGATGAACATGATAGCTTTTTAGTGGTGACTTCGACGACAGGTGTAGGTGACATACCGCCAAATTTAGAACTGTTTTATGTAGATGCAAAAGATACCTGTCCTTTGATAAATAACAAGAAATTTGCTGTGATCGCATTGGGGGATAGCTCGTATGGTGATTCATATTGCGGTGCAGGTACGCTGATGTTTGAATTATTGACTGAACTCCAAGGCACACCTATTAGTGATATGGTAGGTATTGATGCTATGGAAACATTTGAGCCAGAAGCAGATGTACTAGCATGGCTGGAAACGCATCAGTCTGAGTTTTAATTTAATATACTCATTAAAAATAGAGACAAAAAATCCGAGTTTGCTTAATGAGCAATACTCGGATTTTTTATGTGCATCTTAAAATAAACGATGCAGTGTCAGATATTATTCCGCTTCACGAAGTAGAGCGTTAATACCTACTTTTGCACGTGTTTTAGCATCGACTTTCTTGACGATAACAGCCGCATATAAACTGTAAGTGCCACATTTGCTTGGTAATGAACCTGATACTACAACAGAGCCTGCTGGTACACGGCCGTAATGAATCTCGCCAGTTTCACGATCATAGATACGTGTGCTTTGACCAATATAAACGCCCATCGAAATGACAGCACCTTCTTCGACAACGACGCCTTCAACGATTTCAGAACGTGCACCGATAAAACAGTTATCTTCAATGATGGTAGGGTTAGCTTGTAACGGTTCTAACACTCCACCAATACCTACACCGCCAGATAAATGTACATTTTTACCAATTTGCGCACATGAACCTACGGTTGCCCATGTATCTACCATTGTGCCCTCATCGACGAAAGCGCCAATGTTGACATAAGATGGCATTAATACGACGTTCTTACCAATGAATGTACCGGTGCGAACCGCTGCAGGAGGGACTACACGCATACCTTCTTTAGCAAAACGCTCTGTTGTGTAGTCAGTAAATTTCAACGGAACCTTATCGTAGAATTTACTTTCAGCGCCTTCAATAACGTCATTGTTATAACAACGGAAGAATAATAAGACTGCTTTTTTCAGCCACTGATGAACGACCCACTCACCATCAATTTTTTCAGCAACACGGGCTTCACCGCTGTTGAGTAAGTCAATCGCTTGATTAACCGCTGCTTTTAATTCAGCCGAAGCGGTGCTAGGAGAAATAGTGTCACGTGCATCAAAGGCACTTTCTATAATGGTTTGTAAATCACTCATAATGCTGTTTCAGTTTCCAGTTGATCGAGAGTTAAAGAAATTTGCTTTTTCAAAGCAAGTTGTAATTCAGGGCTGAGCGCATGATTATGTTCGTCACTTACGATAAAAACATCTTCAGCTCGCTCGCCGATGGTCGAGATTTTTGCCAAGCGTAAGGTCAAATTGAAATCCACAAATACATGACCAATTGATGCTAACAACCCTGGTGTATCAAGGGCTTCAAGTTCAATTAAGGTGGCGTCATCACTCGCGGAGAAAAACCTTACTTTGGTTGGTACATTTAGTTGCTTTAATCGACGAGATAATTTGCGAGAATTATGGTGTTCACGCGTTGCTTTATTTAATTGCGCCAAAATTGCTTGTTCTATTTTATAGCAACGCTCAGTAGATGCAATTTTTTCATTATCTTCATCGACGACGATAATACTATCAAATACATAACCGTCGGGTGTAATCGCAATATTAGCATCTAAAATAGATAAGTTAGCATTGTCTAAAACAGACGCTATTTGCGCAAAAACTGCCGGGCGATCTTTTCCATAAATGAGTAATTCAGTACCCGCCTTAGTCGTGTGATTTGCCATTTTGATGAGCCATCCATCTGCGTCTTCATGCACGAGTATCTGCTGGGTATGCCATGCTATTTGTATGGGTTTGAAGCGGGTGAAGTAGGGCTGTTCTAAACGATTCCATACACTATCAATTTCATTTCTCTGCCACTGTGGTTGCAGGATATCAATAGCTTCTTTTTGATGTTGCAATGCTCGTTCATTAAACGTCACTTGGCATTGTAAACCATTATCTAACGCTTTTTGAGTTAACAAATAGAGTTCTTTAAGTAACGATGATTTCCAATCATTCCACAAGCTGTCGTTGGTTGCTCGAATATCAGCAAGCGTTAATGCATAAAGCATATTAAGATGATTGTGGCTTTTTACAGCACTGGCGAAATCTGCGACTACTTCAGGATCATAAATATCTCGACGCTGGGCGACCACTGACATTAATAAATGCGACTCTACTAACCAGCTAATGACCTTAATATCGTCCGCCGTCAAACCGTGTGATTCGCCAAAGCTAAATACATCCGCCGCGCCGAGTTTTGAGTGATCACCCCCACGACCTTTGGCGATGTCGTGAAAAATACCGGCAATAAAGATCAACTCAGGTTTATCTAAGTTGCGAACAATGTTGCTACAACGTGGGAAATCTTTATTGTCTTTGTTAAAATATTGGAATAAATTTTTAATTAAACGGTGAGTATGTTCATCGACGGTATATGCATGGAATAAGTCAAATTGCATCATACCGACAATATTGTCCCATTGGGGTAGATATGCTTGCAAAATTCCGTGTAAGTGCATTACGTTCCAACCAAAGCCAAAAAACTCAGGGTGGCGCATTAACTGCATGAAAGCGGTTCGGCATTCAGGGTATTCGACCCAGTATTTATCTGAGAACTGACGACGTGCATTTCTAAGTTGACGGATACATTCATAATCGAGAGAATCGATGTCATGATTATCTGCTAATAAATGTAAAAATTGAAAAACGGCTAAAGGCGTCGCAAACACTGTTTCAGTGCGTGGTGATATTGTGTTGTCACTGACACTGAACTCGTCATTTAATATTCGCCCAGATGCTAAGGTTAAATTTAATACATCGAATTTAAAGCGTTGTAATAACATGGTATTGAGTTCAGTAACACGACGAACCACGCGAAAGAATAGTTTCATCATTCTTTCAACTGCTTTTTTATCGTCATCATTGAAACCCAGTAAATGCGCAACATCGGCTTGGTAATCAAATAAGAGTCGATTTTCACTGCGACCCGCGACTAAATGTAATGCAAAACGGATTCGCCATAACTGATGACGACAGTCTAATAATTCTTGGTGCTCCATCTCAGTGAAGTAGCCATGACCGACGAGTTCATAGCCGTCGTATTCTTGGAAGTGTTTTTTAGCAACCCACCCAATAGATTGTATGTCTCGCAAACAGCCTGGATTTTCTTTCACATTTGGTTCTAGGTTATATGAAGTACCATTAAACTTATTATGACGTTGTTGTTGTTCTTCATATTTGGCACTAAAAAATGCTTTACTTGTCCACGTTTTATCATGATTTACTTTACTTAGCATTTTATCAAATGTGGCTTTACAACCAATTAAATTTCTAGCTTCGACGATATTTGTGGCAATTGTGATATCTAATTTTGCTTGTTCAACACATTCTTTAATGCTGCGAACTGCTGAGCCAACATCTAATTTTGCATCCCATAGCAAGGTTAAGAATTGTGAAATTTTATCTGATGCGCCCCTTGGTAAACCACGTGAGCTGAGAATTAATAGATCGACATCTGAATGAGGTTGTAATTGACCCCTGCCATAACCACCCACCGCGACAAGACTGAGTTTTTTAAATTCATGCAGGCCTGCTAATTGCCAAGCGTGACAAACTAAGGCATCTACAAATGTGGCACGGCCCGTGACTAAGTCATCAACTGGAGATGTTGTAAATTCCTTTTCTAAAAAGGTATAACAATCATTAACTGCAGTTTTAAATGATACCACATCGTTAAGTGATGGAATGTCACGGACTTGTTGAATAAGTGAAGAAAAAGACATGGGAACCAGTAAAAGTGTAAATTATACGACTAGCATAAACGCTTGATAAAAAAGTGCAATGCTACGTATGTCATAGCATTACATTTATTTGCACAGATAATGCAGAACTAAGTTGCTAAAATCAGTGTTCGATGATTTTAGCAATCGTCTCATCATCACGGTGTGTGAGGATCTCAACACCGTTTTCGGTCACTAATAGTGTATGTTCCCATTGAGCCGATAAACTTCTATCTTTAGTCACTACTGTCCAATGGTCTGGTAAGATTTTGCTGTTACGTTTACCAGCATTTATCATTGGTTCAATAGTGAAGCACATACCCGCTTCTAATACTTCACCTGTTCCAGGGCGACCATAATGTACTACTTGTGGCTCCTCATGAAAGGTAGCCCCAATACCATGGCCACAGAATTCTCGAACAATAGAATAGTTGTGTGCTTCAGCGTGTTGTTGGATAACATGACCAATATCGCCTAATGTTGTACCGGGTTTAACAATCTCAATGCCTTTATACAAACACTCTTGTGTCACTTTAATTAAGCGCTCGGCTAGAATTGATGGCTTGCCTACCACAAACATTTTGGATGAATCACCATGATAACCATCTTTAATAACCGTCACATCGATATTGACAATATCACCATCTTTTAGTTTTTTATCACTAGGGATCCCATGGCAAATCACGTGGTTGACGGATGTACAAATTGATTTTGGAAATGGTGGATGACCATAATTCAATGGAGCAGGGATACCACCTTGAACATCAACGATATAGTTATGGCACAGTGTATTAAGTTCATCAGTTGTCGTACCTTTGACGACATATTCACCAATCATATTAAGCACTTCAGCTGCTAATTTACCGGCTACGCGCATTTTTAGGATTTCGTCTTGAGTTTTTATAATAGCGCCCACTGCACATCCTTAATTTATTATTTGAAAAAGCCCGAATGACTTGATACTTAAGATAAGGAGATATTTTACATAAAACAAGCTTAATAACCAGTTTTTCCTTGATATAAAGCCTTTAAAATGATATAAAACGCGCCGCAATTTAAAAGGATTGTTAAAACATCTTTTTTAAAATTGTATAATTCATCGGTTATGTTGATATCCATTGTTTAGTAATGGCCTTCATAATCTTATTAAATCACACATACATCGACACTGACCTCGGGGTGTCTAATTTAATAGTTCACACTATTAATGCGGATCGAGCAAAGGGATGTATGGAGGCCTAACCCCAAATTTGAGGAAAAATATCATGGCAAATGTTTCTATGCGTGACATGCTACAAGCTGGCGTACACTTCGGTCACCAAACTCGTTACTGGAACCCAAAAATGAAGCCTTTCATTTTCGGCGCACGTAACAAAGTTCATATCATCAATCTTGAAAAAACCGTTCCTTTATTCAACAACGCATTAAACTATGTTTCTAGCGTTGCGTCTAAAAAAGGTAAAGTATTATTTGTTGGCACCAAGCGTGCTGCAGGTGAAGCTGTTAAAGAAGCAGCAATCAAGTGCGACCAATTCTACGTTAATAAACGTTGGTTAGGTGGTATGTTGACTAACTGGAAAACAGTACGTCAATCAATCAAGCGTCTTAAAGAGCTTGAAGCACAAAGCCAAGATGGTACGTTTGATAAACTTACCAAAAAAGAAGTATTAATGTTACAACGTGAAATGACTAAGCTTGAATCAAGCTTAGGTGGTATCAAAGATATGGGCGGTTTACCGGACGTTATCTTCGTTATCGATGCAGATCACGAGCACATTGCAGTTACAGAAGCACGTAACTTAGGTATTCCAGTTGTGGGTGTAGTTGATACTAACTCAAACCCAGATGGTGTTGATTACATCATCCCTGGTAATGACGATGCGATCCGTGCGATCCAGTTGTACTTAAATGCAGCGGCTGATGCTGTTATCTCTGGACGTAATACAAACATCGAAGCGCAAGCTGAAGAAGAGTTTGTAGAAGCGGCAGAATAAGTGCCTTGCGTTAGGTTGGTTTCAGCCTAACGCAATTTATTATTTTAAGATTAATTATTCGAGGAAAATATCATGGCAGTGACTGCAGCCCTGGTTAAAGAACTACGTGAGCGCACTGGCGCCGGTATGTTAGATTGTAAGAAAGCGTTAGTTGAAACTGATGGTGACATCGAACTAGCGATTGAAAATATGCGTAAATCTGGTCAAGCAAAAGCCGCTAAAAAAGCAGGCCGTATTGCTGCTGAAGGTGTGATTTTAACTCACATTGAAAATGGCGTTGCGACTATGATGGAAGTTAACTGTGAAACTGACTTTGTTGCACGTGATGAAGGTTTCTTAGCATTCGGTAATAAAATTATCGGTGTTGCTGCGGCAAATAAAATCAATGATATAGAAGCATTGAATGCAGCTGAATTGGACGGCGGTACAGTACAATCTGTCCGTGATACATTGGTTGCTAAAATCGGTGAAAATATCTCTCCACGTCGCGTAATTAATGTAGAAGGTGACAACCTTGGCGCATATGTGCACGGTGGTCGTATTGGTGTTGTTGCTATCCTAACTGGTGGTGATGAGGCATTAGCGAAAGACGTTGCAATGCACGTTGCAGCAGCTTCTCCACAGTTTGTTAAGCCAACTGATGTACCTGCAGAAGTCGTTGAGAAAGAAAAAGAAATTCAAATCGATATCGCCGTACAATCAGGCAAGCCTGCAGATATCGCTGAAAAAATGGTAGCTGGTCGTATGAAGAAATTCACTGGCGAAATCAGCTTAACAGGTCAGCCATTCATTAAAGATCCTTCACAATCTGTAGGTGATTTATTGAAGAGTAACGGCGCTGATGTAGTTAACTTTATCCGCTTTGAAGTGGGTGAAGGAATTGAGAAGAAGACTGAAGATTTTGCTGCAGAAGTTGCTGCTCAAATGGAAGCTGCAAAGAAATAATTGCACTTGGATCTTTTTCATCCGTGAAACATCGGATACACTAAGAGCACTTCCTCTGGAGGTGCTTTTTCATATCTGTCTGCACAGCTTTCAGAGTTACTACAATAAATTATTCGTACTACAGGAAAACACTCATGAGTATCGCTCCAAAACCTGCTTATCGTCGTATCTTACTCAAACTCAGTGGTGAAGCCTTACAAGGTGAAGGTGAGTTTGGTATAGATCCTCTAGTGCTTAATCGAATGGCTCAAGAAATCAAAGAGTTAGTTGAGATGGGTGTCCAAGTTGGCTTGGTCATCGGCGGTGGTAATTTATTTCGTGGTGAAGGCTTAGCGAAATCAGGTATGAACCGAGTTGTCGGTGATCATATGGGAATGCTTGCCACGGTGATGAATGGATTAGCAATGCGAGATGCTTTACATCGAGCATTTGTGAATGCACGTTTGATGTCTGCTATTCCACTCAATGGCGTATGTGATGCATACAACTGGGCGGAAGCGATTAGTTCGCTTAAATCCGGCCGTGTTGTTATATTCTCTGCTGGTACAGGTAATCCCTTTTTCACGACTGACTCTGCGGCATGTTTACGTGGCATCGAAATTGAAGCAGATGCAGTATTAAAAGCGACTAAAGTGGATGGCGTATTCACTTCTGATCCGGCCAAAGATCCTGATGCTCAATTAATAAAACAAATCACATACCAAGAAGTATTAGAAAAAGAATTAAAGGTGATGGATTTATCTGCGTTCACCTTAGCACGCGACCATTCATTACCGATCCGTGTATTTAACATGAATACACCAGGAACATTAAGACGTGTGGTATTAGGTGAAGCTGAAGGCACATTAATTACCCACGCAGACAATTTAGAAAATTAGGAATAAATAAATGATTGATGAAATTGAATTAGACGCACAAGATCGAATGGAAAAAAGCGTTAGTGCATTAAAATCTCAATTGGCAAAAATCCGTACCGGTAGAGCTCATCCCAGCTTGTTAGATAGTATTGTTGTTAACTATTATGGTGCTGATACTCCACTTAAGCAATTAGCTAATATTATTGCTGAAGATAGTCGTACATTAGCTTTATCTGTATTTGATAAATCTGCTATCCAAGCCGTCGAGAAAGCGATTATGTCTTCTGATCTAGGTTTAAACCCAATGAGTGCTGGTGGCGCTATTCGCATCCCGTTACCGCCACTCACAGAAGAACGTCGTAAAGATCTGATAAAAGTGGCACGTAGTGAAGCTGAAAATGGTCGTGTAGCAGTACGTAACATTCGTCGAGATGCTAATTCTGACATTAAAGACTTACTTAAAGACAAAGACATCTCAGAGGATCAAGCTCGCGCGGGTGAAGAAAATATTCAATCTTTAACTAATGACTTTATTAAGCAAGTAGATGAGCTGTTAAGTGTCAAAGAAAAAGAGTTGATGGAAATTTAAGGATTATGGATACCTTAAACAAGGATGATAGCGGCTCAGATCAGACGCCTAAGATGCCAGAGCATGTTGCCATCATTATGGATGGCAACGGTCGCTGGGCTAAGCAAAAGGGAAAATTACGCACATTTGGGCATAAAGCAGGCGTTGAGTCTGTTCGAGCCTCAGTGCGTTTTGCTCGTACTCATAAAATCACAGCATTAACATTATTTGCATTTAGCTCTGAGAACTGGAAACGCCCTCAGGATGAAGTGTCAGTGTTAATGAAACTATTTAAACTGGTGTTAACCAGTGAAGTTAAGAAACTCCACGCAAATGGTGTACGCCTGAAAGTGGTGGGAGACTTATCTCCTTTTGATCCAAAACTAGTTCAAAAAATCAAAGATGCTGAAGCATTGACTCAACATAATACTGAGTTACATCTCAATATAGCTGCAAACTATGGAGGGCGTTGGGATATAGTGAATGCAGCACAATCTCTCGCTCAGCAAGTTGCTTCAGGTAAATTGAATCCTGAAGACATAAATGAGACATCATTTAATGCCAACACTGCTTTTGCTGATTTACCAGCATTAGATTTACTAATCCGCACCGGTGGTGAAAAACGAATTTCTAATTTTCTACTATGGCAGTGTGCATACTCCGAATTTTATTTTACTGATACGTTATGGCCAGATTTTAATGAAAATAGTTTCCTTGATGCGGTCATCAGCTTTAATGAACGACAACGTCGTTTCGGTAAAATCTCAGAACAGGTCATTTAATTCGCTATGTTAAAACAACGTATCATCACTGCGCTAATCTTAGCGCCTGCAGCTTTACTCGCGATTCTGTTTCTATCTGTTGACACATTTCAGTTCGTGGTAGCAGTGGTAATGGGACTGGGTGCCTATGAGTGGGGAAATATGTCGGGTCTCATTCAACGAAGAATGAAACTGATATTTACCATAATCATCACTGCTTTATGTATTGGATTGAGTATATGGGTGCCAGCCAGTGAAATTTGGGTGCAGGGTGAGTTGCATCTTGTATTTTATTGGGTTTTAGCGCTTGCTAGCGCATGGTGGGCCTATTCGTTGGTGATGATATTGTTATACCCAAAAGCGAGTGCTTTTTGGCAACATTCACACCTGATTCGTAATTTATTCGGTGTGTTTACTCTCGTTCCAACTTATGTCGCCATCGTTACCTTACGTTCTAGTCTATTTGATGTGGATCCATTTTACGGTGCATCATTAATTTTTTATGTGTTAGGTATTGTATGGGCCGCTGATATAGGCGCATTCTTCGTAGGTGTTAAATTTGGTCGTACTAAGTTACGTCCAAATGTATCACCGGGTAAAACGTTTGAGGGGCTTGCCGGTGGCGTCGCCGCATCGATGGCAATTATTGCGTTTGCGGCGTTACATTATCAAGTTGAAACTAAGTCAATTACATTGCATATCTTAATTGGTGTGATCACGGTGGGTGTATCAGCATTAGGTGATTTAAATGAAAGTATGTTTAAACGCTGTGCCGGAATTAAAGATAGTGGTCGTATTTTACCAGGTCATGGCGGCATATTAGACCGTATAGATAGTTTAACTGCGGCTTTTCCAGTCTTTACATTTTGTTATGTGGTTTGGATGGCATGATGCAAACCCTGACTATTTTAGGTGCAACAGGCTCAATCGGAAAAAATACGCTTGATGTAGTGAAGCGTCATAATGATAAATACCGAGTTTACGCGTTAACTGCTAATTCAGATTATGAAACACTGTTGTTGCAAGCCAGAGATGTTAATGCTCAGCATGTTGTTTTGGCGGATGTTTCTGTACAAAATGAAGCGTTAGCATTCGCCGCTTCAATGGAATTGGACGTACAATGTCATTTTGGTGTTGATGCATTAGTGAAAGTATCTAATGACAATAAAGTAGACACCGTGATGGCTGCAATCGTCGGTGCTGCTGGACTCATACCTACATTTGCCGCTGTTGCAGCAGGAAAGCGTGTGTTATTAGCAAATAAAGAAGCACTCGTGATGTCTGGTGAACTGTTTATTGCCAAAGCCAATGAATGTGGTGCAACAATTTTACCTATCGATAGTGAGCATAATGCCATTTTTCAGTGTCTTCCTCATTCTTTTAAATATGGTGATTTAGCTGCAAGTGGTATAAGTAAAGTGCTATTAACAGGATCAGGCGGTCCATTTTTAGAGACGGACTTAGCGCTATTTGATGCCATTACTCCAGCACAAGCATGTGCTCATCCTAATTGGGATATGGGCCAAAAAATTTCAATAGATTCTGCGACGATGATGAATAAAGGGTTAGAGTTTATTGAGGCGCGTTGGTTGTTTGGCTTAGATAATGATGATATTGACATCGTCTTGCATCCTCAATCGACAATTCATTCTATGGTGCAGTATGTCGATGGCTCAGTGATTGCACAGATGGGAGCGCCTGATATGCGCACCCCAATTGCCCATGCGCTCGCTTATCCTGCCAGGATTAAAAGTGGTGTTAACCCTTTAGACTTTAATCAATTACGTGATTTTACGTTTTCTACACCCTGTCCTGAACGTTATCCTAATTTATATTTAGCATTGCGCGCTGCTCGTATGGGACAGTCGGCATGTACGACATTAAACGCCGCGAATGAAATAAATGTGGCTGCTTTTCTAGCTGGGCATATTTCATTCACTGATATTGCTAGGTGTAACGCGCAAGTATTAGATGCCCATGAGATATCCTCGCTAACGACGATTGAACAAGTGATTCAATGTGACCAAAATGCACGAGAAGTCGCCCAATCTGCTATTTTGGAATTATCATGATCGCGATTCTCTGGAATATACTGTCATTCATCATTGCCTTAGGTATTTTAGTGGCTGTGCATGAGTGGGGTCATTTTTATATCGCTAGGAAGTGTGGGGTGAAGGTACTTCGTTTTTCTATCGGTTTTGGTAAAGTGATATGGCGTCGTCATGATCGTCACGGTACGGAGTTTGCTATTGCAGCCATTCCGCTTGGTGGTTATGTTAAAATGTTAGACGAACGTGTTGATCAAGTACCACCTGAGTTACAACAACAAAGCTTTAATCAAAAAACAGTACGACAACGCTTTGCGATTGTTGCAGCCGGTCCAGTCGTTAATTTTATCTTTGCTATCTTAGTATTAACTTTGATGTATTTAGTTGGGGTAACCAGTTTGCAACCAGTGGTTGGCTCTGTTTCTGACGGCACTATTGCTGAGCGAGCCGGTTTAGAAACTGGGATGCAGATTACCCATGTAGGCGACCGAAGTGTGAAAGATTGGGAAGCCATTAGTTTAGAGCTTGTCGCTGCTATTGGTCATGAAAGCATCGACATACTAGTGGTTGACACAGGCTTAGAGCAAAATGACGGAATATCCGGGCGTTTTTATCAGCACGATGATGCAGATAATAACTTACCACCAAGAACACTAACGTTGTTCTTAAACAATTGGGAGTTTGCTCCCGATAAGCAGTCAGCAATGGACAGCCTTGGATTTGAACCCTACCGTCCAGAACCGACCATGGACATTGGTTTTGTGTCGGCTGATAGTCCGGCGGCTAGAGCGGGTGTTCTGGTAGGTGATAAAATATTACAAATTGATGGAACTCTTTTAGCAAATTGGGAACAAACAGTTGCGTATATAAAAGCGCGCCCAAGCCAAGATATTGAAATAACTATCGGACGAGAGGGTAAGGTTGAGCGTTTGTATGCTACTTTAGGTGCTCAACAAACAGAAAACGGACGGATAGGTATTTTAGGAGTCAGTCCAACATTTAAACCATGGCCTGAAGGTATGGTTTATGAACAGCGTTTTAATATTTTAGATGCTATGTTCCTCGGGATGGATAAGACATGGCGTTTAATGACACTGAGCGTAGATATGATTGGAAAACTCTTCACTGGCGATGTGTCGGTTAAGAGTTTAAGCGGTCCGGTTTCAATAGCACAAGGCGCTGGTGCTAGTGCAAGTTATGGGCTTGTTTACTTTTTAAGCTTTTTGGCACTGATCAGTGTTAACTTGGGTATCATTAATTTGTTCCCATTACCCATGTTAGATGGTGGTCATTTAATGTACTACTTAGTAGAAATGGTCACAGGAAAGCCAGTATCAGAAGAGGTTCAAGAAATTGGCTTTCGTTTTGGTGCGGTCATTTTATTTAGTTTAATGAGCATTGCGATATATAATGACATCATGCGCATCACTTAATTTTGCTCAATGTCGTGCAATTCCTTACAATAATCATAATTAGTCTAGGAAGAATAATAGTTAATGAAGTTAAGACAGTTTTTTTGCATTAGCGTTTTATCGCTTTGTGCGTTTATTTCACATGCGAACAGTGATTTTGTCATTGATGATATCCGTATCCAAGGCTTACAGCGTGTTGCTCTTGGCGCGGCTTTGACCTATGTCCCTGTTCAAGTGGGAGATAAATTAAGTGACTTCCGAGTCAAGCAAGTCATTCGATCGCTGTATTCCTCTACTCACTTTGAAAGTATCAGTGTCGCCCGAGATGGCAACACGCTAGTGATTAAAGTGACAGAGCGACCCACGATTTCAAATATTATCTTTGAAGGTAACGATGATATTAAAGATGATCAATTGCAGGATAGTCTTAATGGTTCAAACATTATTGTTGGAGAGCCATTAGATAAAACCGTTCTCAATTCTATCGAAAACGGGCTGAAAGACTTTTATTATTCTATTGGTAAGTATAATGCAGATGTCACGGCTATTGTGACACCATTGCCGCGTAATCGCGTTGATTTGAAAGTGCTATTTGAAGAAGGTGATGCTGCGAGTATTACCCAAATCAATATTGTCGGTAATGAGATATTTAGTGACCAAGAATTATTTGACCAGATGGAGTTGAAATTTAACCGCCCTTGGTGGGATTTCATGTCTGAAACGCGTTATCAGCAACAAACGTTATCCGGCGATATGGAAACGATTACGAGTTACTACATGGACCGAGGTTACTTGCGATTCGCGATTGACTCAACCCAAGTATCCATGACACCAGATAAAGATGCTATCTACATTACGTTAAATGTATCAGAGGGTGAACAATATAACGTTTCTGAAGTGGAAGTCATTGGCGACCTGATAGGACAAGATGAAATCATCAAACAGTTGGTGCCATTAAGAACAGATATTTTATACAACCAAGCCCAAGTAACTTATGCCGAAGAGTTCGTTAGCAAGTATTTAGGTCGGTTTGGTTATGCTTATCCTACAGTGACGACAATTCCAGAAATTAATGATGAAGATAATACTGTAAAACTCACATTATCTGTAGAACCGGGAAAACGTATTTACGTGCGTCGAATTAATTTTGCAGGTAACAATGTCACTGCCGATGATGTGTTAAGACAGAATGTCACACAAATGGAAGGTGCTTGGTTATCTAACCAATCGCTGGAAACGTCTAAAATTCAATTATCACGTTTAACTTATATGGAAGAGGTTGAGTTTGATACGATTCGATTACCTGGTAAAGAAGACCAAGTAGATGTGAATTTCTCTGTGAAAGAACAACCTGCTGGGTCATTTAATGCGGGGATTGGTTATGGCGATCGCACTAAGTTAAGTTTACAAGCTGGTATCCAGCAAGATAACTTCCTAGGTACAGGTAAGCGTGTTGGGATTAGCCTTAATACAGTATCTTATCAACAATCTGTTTCAGTTAGTTATACTGACCCTTACTTTACTATTGATGGCATTAGTTTAGGCGGTACGCTGAGTTATTCTGAATTTGATGGTGGTAGTTTTAACGTTATTAACTACAATTCAAAACAGTTTGCGGTAGGTGCAAATCTCGGTTATCCCATTGATGCAGTTAATCGCATAAACTTTGGTCTGACTTACACAAATGTGGAATTATTTAACCGCTCAAGTTACGAACAAACGGACCGTTTTTATAATCAATTTATAGACCCTGCAAACCCTGATGCAGCCATCAAGTATGATAGTGTACAAGCATCGGTTGGTTGGTTTAGAAACACACTTAATCGAGGTGTTTTCCCTTCGGATGGTTCTTCACAACGAGCTTCTGTTAGTGTCACCACACCTAATTCTGATGTGCAGTATTTTAAGTCTACGATTGATACTAAGTTCTATTTTCCATTAACTCGGAATCAACGCTGGACCGTACTTGCCCGTGCTCGTTTAGGATATGGTAATGGTTATGGTGATGTAGACGGCGTAGAGCAGATGTTACCATTTACGGAAAACTTTACTGCTGGTGGTTCAGATACGTTACGCGGCTTTGAGAATAACACGGTCGGTCCACGTGGTATCCAGCGTATTTCTCAGGGCACGATTACGACACCAGATGGTACTGTCATACCAGGTTTACCGATAAACGATACCTTATTTTCATCACGTCGTAGCTTAGGTGGTAATGCGCTCGCATTAGCAGGGTTGGAATTAATTGTTCCTACCCCATTTATAGAAACCGAGTTTGATAAATCTGTACGTACCAGTCTTTTCTTTGACGTAGGAAATGTGTGGGACACAGAATTTGATTATGATGAGTTTAAAGATTTAAGTTTATCTGCAACGAGTGATGAGTTACTTGATTACAGTGATTGGAAACTATTTAGAAGCTCTGCTGGTTTATCAGTCCAATGGATTTCACCTATGGGACCTATGGTATTTAGCTTTTCTAAAGCAGTGAAGCAACGCGCAGGTGACGATGCGAAATTCTTTACTTTTAACATTGGTCAAACATTTTAATTTTATTGCATCGTCAGATGCCATTACAGGAGTACACAATGAAAACAATTACAAAAACATTAGCAACAACAGCCTTAATAGCTTCAACATTATTTAGCACGGCTGTAATGGCAGCTCAGAAAGTAGCAATTGTTGATGTGCAAGGAATATTGCAAGTATTACCACAGACTGCTCAAATTGCTCAAAGCATTAACGAAGAGTTTAAAGAGCAGTATGGTGAAATTCAAAAATTACAAAAAGACGGTGAGTTTGAAGTAGAAAAACTGCAACGTGATGGTGCGACTATGTCTGAAGCACAAAAACAAGCGTCTCAAGAAAAAATTATGGCTATCCGTGCTGAATTGCAAGAAAAAGCACAGCCACTTCAACAAGCAGTTCAACGTCGTCAAAACGAAGAACAAACGAAATTGTTGGGTTTAGTTAAGCAAGCAATTGATGCAGTAGCTCAAGCCGAATCTTTCGATATGGTATTAAATGCGAATGCGGTCACATTTGTGAAGCCTGAATTTGATATCTCACAGAAAGTTTTACAGCAGGTTAATACAACTACCACTGCTCAATAAATATATGGGAAGTGCAGACCAACGAAATATGAGTATTTGGTTGGTCTGATTTGTTTTTAGGGGGTTTACAGGTATGGTGACGCCCATTATCAAATTATGGAGTATTTGACCTTGTCAAATGAGTTAAACACGATTGAAATTCGTGAAATTATGGAATTGCTTCCACATCGTTATCCTTTTTTATTAGTTGACCGTGTTACTGACTATGAGTTAGGTCAATCCATTAAAGCGTATAAAAATATTACGTTTAATGAACCCTGTTTTACGGGACACTTCCCAGGGCAACCAATTTTCCCAGGTGTCTTAATCCTTGAAGCATTAGCTCAAGTAGCAGGAGTTTTAGGCTTTAAAAGCATGGAGAAGACGGATAAGCTTTACTTGTTCGCAGGTGTTGATAATGCGCGCTTTAAAAAGCCGGTTGTTCCAGGCGATAAGTTAGAAATGGAAGTTGAATTAGTTAAGGAACGTCGTGGTATATGGAAATTCAAGGGTGTTGCACGTGTCGATGGAGACGAAGTGTGCAGCTCAGATTTCATGTGTGCAATGAGAGATATGTAATTTGATCCATTCAACTGCAATAATTGATCCTTCCGCGACCATTGGACATAATGTGTCCATTGGCCCGTTTTGTTATGTTGGCGAAAACGTAAGCATTGGCGATGACTGTATTCTCGAGTCACACATTGTTATCAAACGTGATACGACGATTGGCAAAGGGAATCATTTTTTTCAGTTCTGTTCGATTGGTGAAGATTGCCAAGACAAAAAGTACGCCGGCGAAAAAACGACACTTATCATTGGCGATAATAATGTATTTCGTGAGTCATGTTCTATTCATCGAGGTACGACCCAAGATCAGTGCATCACTAAAATTGGGTCGAATAATTTACTCATGGTGAACACTCACCTTGCTCACGATTGTATGGTGGGTGATAACAATATTTTCGCCAATAACGCGACAGTTGCTGGGCACGTTCATATTGGTGACTTTGTTATTTTAGGTGGTATGACGGCAGTACATCAGTTCTGTCATATAGGTTCTCATGCGTTTACTGGTGGCGGTGCAGTTATATTGCGTGATGTTCCGCCCTATGTAATGGTGAACGGCTTAAAGCACATACCACAGACGATCAACTCTGAAGGCTTAAAGCGCCGCGGTTTCAGTAGTGACGCTATTATGAACATCAAACGTGCTTATAAAGCATTGTATCGTCAAAATAACACAATTTCAGAAGCGCTTGTCGTCATACAAGAACTTGCACAACACACTCCCGAATTAGATATTATGGTTGATTTTTTAAGCCAACCTAACCGCGGTATCATTCGTTAATTATGTCCGCTTTTTCAGTGGACAATACACCTTATAAGATTGCTCTGGTTTGCGCTGAACCTTCTGGGGATATGTTAGGCAGTGGCTTAGTTAAACAACTGTTGCGCCGTTATCCTAATGCCCAAATCAAAGGGATTGGAGGCGAGCTATGTCAAGCTCAAGGATTGCATTCCTGGTTTGATATGAATGAATTATCGGTCATGGGCTTGTTTGAAGTCATCAAACATTTACCTCGGTTACTCGCGATTCGAAAATCGCTAAAACAGCAATTACTCAACTTTCAACCCGATATCTATGTGGGTGTCGATGCACCTGATTTTAATTTACCTATTGAAGCTTTTTTAAAAAACAAAGGTATCAAAACCGTTCATTATGTTTCGCCAACCATTTGGGCATGGCGTGAATCTCGCGTCCATAAAATTAAACGCGCAGCTGATTGTGTGATGGGTTTGTTCCCTTTTGAAGCGCCAGTATTTGCTAAATACCATGTGAATTATGAATTTGTGGGTCATCCTATGGCTGACGCAATTGATTTATCTCCTGATAAATCATCTGCTAGAAAGCGATTTAACTTAGGTGATAATGAATCCGTAGTAGCTTTATTACCTGGATCACGAGGCAGTGAAGTACAACAGTTATTGCCTATATTTCTCGATTCACTGGAACAAATGCAAGTGATTCAGCCTAATATTAAAGCGATTATACCGGCAGTTAATGCAGCGCGAGAATCACAAATTCTCAAGATATTGGCTCACTACCCAAACACGGTTGTTGATAATGTACTAGTAACCCGTGAAGTAGCAAGAACGGCCATGATTGCTAGTGATGCTGTATTATTATCATCAGGTACTGCTACATTAGAAGCCATGTTATGTAAACGACCTATGCTATCAGTGTATAAAATGTCAGGGTTAACTTATCGTATGATGCAGCGATTATATAAACCTAAGTACTTCTCACTACCCAATATCTTAGCAAATGAGCCATTGGTTCCAGAGTTACTCCAAGATGATGTCGACCCAAGTGTAATTAGTCATTATATGGTTAATTTACTCACCTTATCTGATAACTTAACGATAGATGAGGCGAACGATGCCTACGGGGATGTTGAATTAATACCTGTCAAAAGTAAGGGCTCGTGTTTATTTACAATAGATAGTAACCGTTTAACCTATATTTTATCCCGATTCACCCAACTTCATTATAATTTAGCTCATGATGCAGATAATCAAGCTGCGAATGTGGTAGCGCAATACTTATCCCAACCTCACAGCAAGATAGTAAAGTAATACTTAACCGTGAACGGTTATTAACGGAGAATTAGAAAACATGTTAATCGCTGGTGTAGACGAAGTAGGGCGCGGGCCATTAGTTGGAGATGTTGTGACGGCTGCGGTGATATTGGATCCTGCACGTCCCATTGCCGCTCTTAATGATTCAAAAAAACTTTCCGAAAAAAAACGAGAAGCTTTATATCCGATAATTAAGGAACAGGCCTTAGCGTGGGCTATTGGTCGAGCGACACCGGCTGAAATTGATGAACTGAATATATTACGCGCAACCATGCTCGCCATGACACGAGCTGTCGCAGGTTTAGCCATAAGGCCTGATTTTGTTCAGGTTGATGGTAATCGCTTACCCGATTGGGAATATGCCAGTGAGGCCATCGTCAAAGGTGACGGCAGTATTGCATGCATTAGTGCCGCTTCTATATTAGCAAAGGTTGTTCGTGATCAAGAAATGGTTGTGTTAGATAAACTTCATCCTGAATACGGATTTGCACAACATAAAGGATATCCCACTAAGGCACACTTAGCGTCTTTGGAACACCTGCCTATCTTATCTTGTTATCGAAAAAGTTTTAAACCGGTTGCACTTAGAGTTAATTTAGTAAAGTAAATTATTATTTTTTTAAAAAGGACCATCGATTATCTCATTGTTTTATGTCATTTTTTGATACACTAATGGCATTAACATTTAGCCTACTTTTTAATTTGGGAACCACTGCTTAAATGTCTTCAGAATTTATCCATTTACGTGTGCATAGTGATTTTTCTATGATGGATGGCTTGAATAAAGTCAAACCACTGTTAGATGAATGCGTAAACCTAAGCATGCCAGCTTTAGCACTGACGGATCAAATGAATATGTGTGGTTTGGTTAAGTTCTATTCTGAGGCGCATAATCGTGGGATAAAACCCATTATTGGTACGGACTTTTGGGTCCAAGATCTTACTCAATCACCGAATATCTTTCGTTTGACATTACTCGCTACCAATAACATTGGTTATAATAATATCACTGTGCTGATTTCTAAGGCATATCAACGTGGTCATGTTAATAACCGTCCAGTCATTGACAAAGCTTGGTTAGCTGAGCATAAAGCCGGTATTATTATCTTATCAGGGGCAACTCGAGGCGATCTCGGTGAGGCATTACTGAAAAATAATCATAAAGCTGCTCACCAGATAGTTGAGTTTTATCAAACTCACTTTCCTGATCGTTATTATGTAGAGTTAATCCGCACTGGTCGTGTCAATGAAAACGAATATATACGAGCTGCAGTTGCATTTGCCGAGCAATATGCTTTGCCCGTTGTTGCGACTAACGAAGTGTGTTTTATAGCATCAGAAAATTTTGCAGCACATGAAATTCGCGTCAGTATTCACGATGGGTACACATTAGAAGACTCTCGCCGACCTAAACATTATTCTCCGCAGCAATATATGCGCTCGGCAGAAGAAATGATTGAGTTATTTGACGATATCCCTGAAGCGATAACGAATACTGTTGAGATAGCCAAACGTTGTAATGTCACCGTTCAGTTAGGTACGTATTTCTTACCTAATTTTCCGACAGGTGATTTATCCACTGAAGATTTCCTTGTCAAAGTGTCTAAAGAAGGTCTGGAGCGACGTTTATTAAAGTTGTTTCCTGATGAAACTGACCGTGTCGAAAAGCGGGGTGAATATGACGAACGTCTGGATATCGAGTTAAAAGTAATTAACCAAATGGGCTTTCCTGGTTACTTCTTGATCGTCATGGAATTTATTCAATGGTCAAAAGATAATGGGATCCCTGTTGGACCCGGTCGTGGTTCCGGTGCCGGCTCATTAGTGGCGTATGCATTAGACATCACCGACTTGGACCCATTAGAATTTGATTTACTATTCGAACGCTTCCTTAATCCTGAACGGGTATCAATGCCGGATTTTGATATTGATTTTTGTATGGACCGTCGTGACGAGGTAATTGACCATGTTGCGCAAATGTATGGACGCGAAGCGGTATCTCAAATCATTACTTTTGGTACGATGGCGGCAAAAGCAGTCGTCCGAGATGTTGGGCGTGTACTAGGTCACCCGTACGGATTTGTTGATCGCATCTCAAAACTCATTCCTTCTGATCCTGGTATGACACTAGCCAAAGCATTTGATGTTGAGCCACGTTTAGGTGAACTAGAAAATGCGGATGATGATGTTAAAGAATTATTGACCATGGCTAGGATTCTAGAAGGGGTCACGCGAAATGCAGGTAAGCACGCGGGTGGAGTGGTAATTGCTCCGACTCAGATTACCGATTTTTCGCCATTATATTGTGATGATGAAGGTAGAAACCCCGTCACGCAATTTGATAAAAACGATGTTGAAACAGCCGGACTCGTTAAGTTCGATTTCTTAGGTTTACGGACCTTGACGATCATTCAATGGGCGATTGATATGATTAAAGAAATGACGGGCGAAGAAGTGGATATCACACAAATCCCGTTAGAAGATCCAGCAAGTTTTAAATTACTACAACGTGCTGAGTCTACCGCGGTATTCCAATTAGAATCGCGTGGAATGAAAGATTTGATCAACCGTCTACGTCCGGATTGTTTTGAAGACATCATTGCTTTGGTGGCATTATTTAGACCAGGTCCATTACAGTCTGGTATGGTCGATAATTTTATCGACCGTAAGCATGGGCGAGAGGCGATTTCATATCCCGACGCTAATTATCAACATGAATGTTTGCAGGTAATATTAGAACCGACTTACGGCATTATCTTATACCAAGAACAGGTCATGCAAATAGCTCAAGAAATGGCTGGTTATTCGCTTGGTGGTGCTGATTTATTACGCCGTGCAATGGGTAAGAAAAAGCCTGAAGAGATGGAAAAGCAGCGTTCTGTGTTTGCTGAAGGATCTAAAAATAACAATATCGACCCTGATTTAGCCATGAAAATTTTTGACTTAGTAGAAAAATTTGCTGGTTACGGGTTTAACAAATCCCACTCTGCTGCCTATGCGCTTGTATCTTATCAAACGTTATGGTTAAAAACCCATTATCCAGCTTATTTTATGGCTGCGGTCATGTCTGCGGATATGGATAACACGGATAAGATCGTGACCTTAGCTGACGAGTGTCAGCGTATGGGGATCACGATTTGTCCACCAGATCTCAATAGCGGTAAATACAAGTTTACCGTCAATGAAAATCAAGAAATAGTATATGGTATTGGTGCGATTAAGGGGGTAGGTGAAGGTCCTATCGAAGCCATTATTCAGGCTCGTAACGAGCATGGTGTATTTTCGGATTTGTTTGATTTTTGTGCGAAAATTGACATCAAAAAAGTCAATAAACGCGTGCTAGAAAAACTAGTGCTTGCTGGTGCAATGGACAATTTAGGCCCCCATCGAGCCGCTATCATGGCATCATTACAAGATGCTTTAGAAGCAGCTTCACAACACGCAAAAGCGGAAAGTTTTGGTCAAGGCGATATGTTTGGACTGTTGACTGATGCTGACGACGCTGAGCAGGCTTTTGCAAACGTGCCGGTTTGGTCAGAAAAAGTGTGGCTAGACGGCGAAAAAGAAACATTAGGCTTATATTTAACCGGACACCCAATTAATCGTTATTTAAGTGAGCTAACACATTATACCGATAGTCGTATTAATGATTTGAAGCCTACGGGTAAAGAAAACCAAGTAGCGATTGCTGGTTTAGTCTTAGGTGTAAGGGTGATGACTAACAAAAAAGGTCGCCGCTGGGCAATTGTCACCTTAGATGATAAGTCGGGTCGAATTGATGTTCGTTTATTCCCTGATATGTATGAAACCTATGAACCTTTACTACAATCAGATAAAATATTGTATGTAAAAGGACAGGTCAGCTTTGATGAATTCGCTGCGGGGAATACAATGACCGTCAGAGCTTTAATGGATATTACTGATGCTCGCGAGCAATTTGTTCGCGCACTATCGATTTCACTTGAATATAATGAACAATTAAATCGTAAAATTGATGAAGCATCACGTATTTTAGAACATTATCGAGGGGGGACTTGCCCACTTGAATTTAATGTTAAACATGAAGATTTAGAAGTGGCATTGGTGTCAGATGCACAGTGGTATGTGACACCCAGTGATCAACTATTACACGAATTAAGACAATGTATGGGTGAGCAAAACATTCAACTTATGTTTTCATAACTCCCATCATTCACATTTTATTAGGAAAGTACATGAGCGTACACTTTTTGGATTTTGAGCAACCAATTGCTGAATTAGAAGCCAAAATAGAGGAACTTCGTCTAGTTAATCAAACCGGTAAACTGGATGTGGGTATCGAGGATGAGATAAACCGTCTACAGGACAAAAGTGAAGATCTTACGCGTAAGATATTTAAAGACTTAGGGGCTTGGCAAGTTTCTCAATTGGCACGCCACCCTTTACGTCCTTACACCCATGATTACATTAAACATGCGTTTGGTGAATTCAATGAGCTAGCAGGTGATCGAGCCTATGCCGATGATAAAGCCATTGTCGGCGGTTTAGCCATGCTCGATGATGAGCCGGTAATGATCATTGGTCATCAAAAAGGCCGAGACACTCATGAAAAGATTAAACGTAATTTTGGTATGCCAAAACCAGAAGGTTATCGTAAAGCATTGCGTTTAATGAAAATGGCAGAGCGATTTAACTTACCTGTGATTACTCTCATTGATACTCCGGGAGCCTACCCTGGAGTAGGGGCTGAGGAGCGTGGTCAATCAGAAGCTATCGCGCGTAACCTAAAAGAAATGGCAGAATTAAATGTGCCAGTTATTTGTACGGTTATTGGTGAAGGTGGTTCAGGCGGTGCGTTAGCGATTGGTGTCGGTGATCGTGTCAATATGCTGCAATATTCTACTTATTCGGTTATTTCGCCAGAAGGTTGTGCGTCAATTTTATGGAAAAGTGCCGAAAAAGCCCCATTAGCTGCAGAAGCTATGGGAGTAGGTGCTGAGCAAATTAAAACACTTGGATTAATTAATGAAATTATTCAAGAGCCTTTAGGCGGTGCCCATCGTAATCATATGGGGATGGCTGCGAATTATAAAGCGACCATCAAGCAACAACTTGCTCAATTGAAAGCGCTTAGTTTGGACGAACTCAAAGCTCAGCGTTATGAAAGACTGATGTCGTTTGGCTATTGTTAAGTCGCTAATTAATCTTACTTCTTCAAGCTGGGCCTTCATTCAGAAGCGCCCAGTTTATTTAGCACTCAGTGGTGGCATGGATTCTGTAGTGCTACTTAATGCAGTCATGCAGCAGTGGCCTGTTGATGCACCATACCCACTTACATTACTCCATGTTAATCATCATCTTCAAGCTGATGCGGTGCTTTGGGCCAAGCATTGCCAAAGTTTAGCAAACCGCTATAACATCCCATGTCACGTTTTAGATGTTCAGTTAGATTCTCCTAACAAAAATATTGAATCCCAAGCACGACACGCCCGCTATACTGCCTTATTTAATGCAATGTCGCATAATGGGGTGTTATTAGTTGCACAACATGCTGACGACCAGGTTGAGACTTTGTTTTTACAGTTAAAACGCGGTGCTGGGCTAACCGGCTTATCCGGTATGGTGCCATGGCAATCGGGTTTCCAACAATTTGGTGCCCATCCCTCAATGCATATTTATCGTCCTTTACTTGATGTCACTCAAGCTCAGATCAATGAATATGCTTCAGTCCATTTATCTCCTAACGATTGGGTTGATGATCCTAGTAATACAGACACTAAGTTTGATAGAAATTTTCTGCGCAACGATGTTATTCCTTTATTGTCCTCACGTTGGAAACAATGGACGAAAAAAGTCGTGCAAAGTATGTCGGTACTAAATGAAGAACATACGTTATTAAATGAAGTCACTCAAGAGCGTTTATTAGCATGTCTCAATACCGATAAATTGATAGTCAATAAATTAACCACGTACTCAAGTTCATGGCAAAAACAAATAGTGCGTCATTTTGCACTTGAAATAGCGAATGTTGCTTTATCTCAAGCTCAACTCCAGCAATTGTTCCAAATCATACATGCTAAGGAGGATGCGAGAGGGCGTTTGAGTGTTAAAAATAACACCAAAGCACAGGTTCATTTTGAACGTTTTCAAGGTCAATTATATGTGATTGAAGACGATCAGATTACTGCTGCAAAAGCTTCTATGGCTCAGTTACAAAATAATATTCAAGACGTGCCAGGTTCCAGCATTGATGAAGGCGATTTTTCCGTAAAAGTCGTCTCTCAAAGTTATCCAATAAAACCGGTTGGTGCGGCGCACTCAAAACCGATAAAGCAGTGGTATAAACAGTGGGGCATTGCACCTTGGGAACGGTCTTTTACGTTAATAAAAACACGTGATGATATCGATATTAGCCTTTGGTGTAATGGACGCACCTATGCATTAACTAAGGAAGAGTGATGCCTACTGAATTTATCTCTGTATTAAGTTTACTTGTAGTTGCTGTTATTTCTACATGGTGTTTTAAACGGGTTAA
>Ga0209136_1000130_pt1 | contig 56210 bp, 49 predicted proteins | sample SaaInl0LU_22_DNA_FD_184640 | JGI IMG/M metagenome (GOLD analysis project Ga0209136, IMG submission 184640) | Marine microbial communities from expanding oxygen minimum zones in the Saanich Inlet - ESP_90LU_22_DNA (SPAdes) (version 2) | ecosystem: Environmental > Aquatic > Marine > Intertidal... | reverse complement strand
CTCAGGTTGCCAATTTTCATTCAGATAAATCACCACTGAAATCATCCTGTTCTCCCGATCACCGAACTGGTCAAAATGTGCCTTGTAATAGGCTCCTTCGGGATATTTCGCCAAATGAAACTCATACCCACGAAGTGAAAGAAAAAGCGCCCTCGCAATAGCGCCACGAAGTGCATCCATCCCTTTAAAAAACTCCTCCAATTCCCCTTCCGGAAAACGGTCCAACCAATGCACAAAATCTGACCGAATCTCAGAAATCCTCGTACGCTCCTGTCCCGGACCTATTGAAGCGGCTTTCAGTAAATCCTCAGCCTCCACCTGTTGAAAATATCTACAGACGGCAGTTAAAACCTCTTGTGGTAAAAAATCATCAAGCACCACGAAGTGCTGTTCAGCGAATAGGTCCATCGCATGGTCCCAAGTCGCGCTCGTAAATTCAGGCCACATGTTTGGCGCTATATAAGCGAAAAGACAAAATAGAAAAGCGCCCTCTGCCAAGTCTCGCCAGATACGAGCCGTGTGATAGCGCTGGGTGAAAGTACACTAAAACCACTGGGCAACGCATTCATAGAAACGCATATCTGCACAAAATCACGTATATTGGTCCAACGATGAAAATGAATCACGTACACTTCACATGGAGAGCCCTGACCACAGCGCTTTTGTTAGCACTTATCGTGCTCACCTCGCCGTGTTCCGTACGTAATCATCTCGAACGCATCCTAGAGGTTCCTACGACCGAAGTCTCTAACAAATCTAAAACGGCATCCTGTGCTGCTTTCGAACAGGTTTCACAAAATGATCGCCAAGAATCGACGCTCACTCATTTGAGCTTAGAACCTGCCCCTACTATCGAGGAAACTCATAGCCCTTCCTTTACCTATGCGGCTGTGCCGACATCCCATCAAAACGAGTTATTGCGGACGCTGAACGTCCCCTACTACATTCTGTACGGAAGTAGTAAATACCATCTCTAGGCAGCAATAACACCCGAATTCACCCGGTATCTATCGGGCTCGCATCGTTTTAATTTTCACCAGTATTTTCTAAAAACAGTACCATGAAAACCATTTGGTTCAGCGCATTAGCGTTAGGCGCGGCTTTAACCGCTTGTAATATGCCAGAGGCAGAGTCTTCGGGCGAGCCTACAAAAATTACCATTCTGCAAACCGCCGATATCCACGGCCAAGTCAAGCCCCACAGTGAACTCTTCTGGGAAGACGAGCAAATCTCTTTCAAGACTTTGGGTGGACTGGCACACATGAAAACCCTCTTCGACCAAGAGCGCGAAGCCAACCCAAACACCATCATTCTTGACGGTGGTGACCTCATTCAAGGTTCGGCAGTTGCGGCCCTATCTAAAGGAGCTGCATTCGGCCCGATCGTGAAGGCTATGAACTATGACTTCTTAATTCCTGGAAACTGGGAAGTGGTTTATGGCAAAGATCAAATGATGAAGGTCCTTAACAGCTACGATACACCCGTGATTACGGCGAACATGTTCCATGATGATGAAGGAAAAGCACCTATTTTCCCACAGTATTGGATCAAAGAAATCAATGGCAATAAACTAGGGTTCATCTCCTACAATGACCCTGAAGTTCCTGTTCGTCAAAACCCATCTTTCTCAGAAGGGCTTGATTTTGACCCAATTCTAGATAACATCGAAGAATTAGTAACAAAACTTAAAGTAGACGAAGGAGTTGATATCCTCTTTGTGGTTACACACATCGGTATCAGTAAACAATTTGACCTTGCAAACCATCCAGCATTAGCTCAGGTAGATTACGTCTTAGGAAATGACACCCACGAGCGCATCCGCAAACCGTTGCAGGCAGGTCACGCGAAAGTAACCGAACCCGGTGCATTCGCTTCTTTCGTAGGTAAAATGGTGCTCACCGTGCAAAACGGCGAAATCATCAAAGAGGACTATGAACTCCTTGAAGTGGACCCTAACGTATATCCTGCTGACCCAGAAGTTGCTGCTGTCATCGAGAATGAACTCGCGCCGTACAGCGATAACGTGAATGAAGTTCTCGGCTATACCACCACACCGCTCTACCGCTACTTTGTGGTAGAAAACCCGATGGACAACTTCATTACAGATGCTGCCTACTGGAAAAACGGTGTTGATATTGCGCTTTCTAACGGATTCCGTTTCTCGCCACCTATCAATCCTGGTGAAGAAGGAGTTGCACCCATCACACGTGGTGATATTTGGAACATGCTGCCAGTGAATGAAAAAGTCAAAATTGGTAAAGCCAGTGGTGAGCAAATCAAAAATTGGTTAGAGAAAGAACTTCATAATGTGTTTGCAGAAAAGGCATCAGAACGCTTCGGCGGATGGGTGGTACGCTTTTCAGGAATGGAGCTGAAGTTCAATGCTAATGCGCCTAGAGGAGAACGTGTACAAGACATTTATGTAGGCGGTGAGCCAATCGAAATGGACAAACTCTACAAAATGTCAGCTTGTCGTCGTGAAGGAGAGCCTTTACACATGCTTTGTCGTATGCCAAACACTGTTGAAACCGTAGTTATGGACTATACCATCCATGATCTTATCGAGGAATACCTTGCTCATGTTGACACCATTTCCCCAGTTCGTGATGGACGTGCTCAAGCCTTAGATTTAGGCGACAATGTACTTTCACAACTTCCTGGAACAGATTATCACTTCCACTAAAAAATAGCACCCATGAAAAAAATTATTCTTTCCCTTGTCATTGCTGCCGGAGCCCTGCTTAGCTCATGTAATGCACCCGCACAGGAGGCCGTAACTGAAGCTGCACCTGTTGAAGAAAACACAAACAACTACTTTGTGCTTAACCGCAATGTTCAGCAGCTCAAAGCGATCGGTAAAGCTGCCGGCGAATTGGCTACAGCAGATGGAGCTACCTATGGTGAGTTCAATGTCGTTATCTGTGGTAAAGCCGTAAAAGATTTGGCCACCGCTGAAACGATGGTGCCATTTATGGAAATTCTAAACGCGAATAACGTGAACGTGATTGCCTGTGGGTTTTCTTTAAAGAAATTTGAGGTAGACACTGCGCTCTTACCAGAAGGCATAACAGTGGTTCCAAACGGAATCTTGTACGGTTTTGAACTGCAAAAGGACGGCTACTACAGCATCACTTTGTAAAACTTTTTTTAAAACCCATTCTATCCCCTCTGAACTATGTTCGGAGGGGATTTTTTATGCCTAATTACGACATGAATACGGCAATCAAAGCCAGCGCTATACCGATCTGAACTGCGAATAATGAAACGCCTTGAAGAATACCTTTTTTAGAAATCTTCAGCAGCTGCGTAATGCGAATTTTCGCTCCTATGGCCCCCATCGCAATGATCAGAAGCCACTTGCCTATACCAGCCATGGATTCCATAGCTGCCTCTGGAAGGAATTGGACCTGTGAGAGAATAACCACCCCTACAAACAGTGCAATGAACATCGGGAACTTTGCCTTCGAAGCACTGTCCCCTCTGCGTTTTAAGAAAAACAAGATCAACAATAAGGGCACCATGAATAAGATACGGCCCATCTTCACGATCACCGCCCAGTGCCCCACTTCATCGCCTAAGGTGTGTGCGGAGGCGACCACATGACCGAGCGACTGTAATGTACCTCCGATGAGGGTTGCGCTCTGTAGGGTAGAGAAATCGAAGAAATGAGCCACAAGCGGAAGTCCTACTAGGCCGATAAGCCCCAAGGCATTCACGATTCCTAGAGCTAGACCTGTTTCTTCCTCAGATGCCTCTACTAAAGGTGCGGTAGCAGCAATCGCACTAGATCCACAGATCGCACTACCTGCACCTAGGAGGTAACTAAAACCTTTGGAGGATTTGAACACCTTACCTAAAGCCCATGACAAGGCGAAGGTGGAAAAGACCATAATAACGAGCAGCCATAAAATCTCAGTGCCCATCGTTCGTAAATGTATCGCCTGCAGTCCAAAACCACTCAGAACGATGGATGCTTCTAAGACATGCTTTTCAACGAACTTCAATCCCGGTGCGCAAGTAGAACCATTCATAAACGTATTCCCAGCAACTGCACCCAGCAACAACGCTAAAAGTGTGGCCCCTACCATAGGCACATATTGCCCACCGAACTTCGCGATAAGCGCGATGAAAAGGGAAATAGCTAAACCTGGGGCCAGGGTAGTCAGTCGTTTTTGCATGCGTCGAAAATACAGCCAAAAAGATGAAGTTCTGTGACCTCTAGCACGGAGCTAGGCCGCGCAAAAAATGCACAATCCTTTTGCAGAAATATTTAACTCCGCTAAAGCTAAGTTTTGCAACCCTTGAGCCAATTCTACCGGAAGATCGCGACACTCCACACGATCACATTCCGTGCACTTCACATGCACATGATCGTGCCGGTGCACCACGGCATCACACCCCGAACAAGCCGCATAAAAAGAAGTCCCGTTCTCTTCGAGTGCCTTATGGATAAGCCCATGATCGATCAGTAAACCTAAATTTCGATACAACGAAGTCCGATCAAAAGAAGCCAACCTCAGCTGAAGATCAGACTGTGACAACGCCGCCCCTTCTTGATTCAAAGCCGTCAATAATTCCACACGAATCTTGGTGACTCGCAAGCCTTCATTTTTCAGTAGCAATGCAACGTCCATTCTAAAAATTTTGAATCCAACTCACATTCACAGAACGCCCCAAAGCGTCTGCAAAATAGCGTTGTCGGTTAAGATAATCTCTATAGCTGGTATTTGCGATATTCTCCACGCTCAACCTCAGCTGTGGCTCCACATTCCAAAGTTTTAACGTCCCGCCTACACTCAGATCGAACACATGATACGCAGCGGGTGGCGCCATAAAATCCAAACGTTCGTCCCAATGCGTTTGCTGCGCCGCATACCGATGATCCAGCGCCAATTTCATGTTTCTCCAACCCTTCCATTCCGGCAACTCGTACCGCAAACTGAGCTGAGCGTTCAATGGCGGCATAAAATTCAGTGGTAGATCTTCCGTACGGTTTTCGCCATGCACAAACGCCCAAGTCGCCTCAACATTCCAATGCCGAGCCAAAGCATACCTCAGCTTCAAATCGGCACCACGCAACAATGCATCGCACTGCTCGTAACTGAACACAGGAAACGCTCCTCGTATCGTCAACCGAAATTCTTGCTGCGGTTGCAGATAAATATACCCATCGAAATAATGCGCATACCCGCCTAACTCCACGTGCAAACGATCATTCAACCGTCCACGAAGCTGCACACTGGCCTTTATTCCACGTTCAGAATCCAGCGCTATGTTTCCTTCTTCAATCCCGCTGACTCCCTGATGCAAGCCAAACGCATACCGTTCATTAATCCCCGGCGGTCGTTCTCTCAACGCAAATAGAGTCAACACCTCCCACTTCGGATCTAAACGATACGCCATACTCCCCACCGCCGAAAGCATGTGCCAACCTTCCTGAAAACGCAACACCTCTCGTGGCACATCCGTACTCAATGCCGCAATGTCCCTTACCGTATAATCATACCGTGCACCCCATTCTGCACGTATCGCATTTCTCTGCAACCTGCCTAACGCAAAAAGCCCATTGCTAAACGACGTGTAGTTCGGCAACAACGGCAAAATCCCGGTCTCTGGAACATTCCAGTTGTTCCGTCCCAGCATCTGCACTCCAATCTGCCAGTGCTCCTGATGCGAAAGCAGCACCTCGTTCTGAAAACTCAACTGCATCAAACTCAGCGCTGGAACAGCACTACGTCCACTCCGGCGCACATCAAACTCTTTTCGATCGTCTACCTGTCCCGCCAGATGCCACTCCACCTCCTTGCCTTTCCACTCCGTTTGAATAGAAGTCTTCAGCGTATGGTGCTTCACGTGTTGTCGCGGCGCTTCTATCCCATACGAAAACGCTTCTGCGGTATAGAACGGCACCTCGCGCACAAAAGCAGACTGCAAATCGGTCAAATTCCCAATATGACTCCCACGTAAAATGCCAAATTCCGCATCGTAAAAACTGTACTGAACGCGCCCTTCTGCGTGTTCACCCCACTGGCGGCGTACCTCAGCATTTACATGTTGCTGGGCCGTCCCGGTGTTGTTAAGAAAATACCTAGGAGCGCGACGGTCGCCAAAACGCTTAAATGTCCCACCGACCTGCCATTGCAACTGCTCCTTTCCTTTGAATAAACGTACATGCGTAGCTATGCCGCGGCCGTTCGAAACGAGCGTTGTGCGGGCTTTTCCATGTACGTGGGGGTCTACCGGAATTGGCGCTGCATCCAAGACCACTATACCGCCCATATGTGTCCCAGGATAACGCAAAGTCGCAGCACCAGAGACCACAGCAATCTCACCAGCGGCATTCACATCGATCTCCGGACTGTGATCCGTGGCCCATTGCTGGCCTGTCAGCATCACACCGTTTGTTACGATCGTCATTCTATTTCCAGACAGTCCTTGGACGATCGGAACCCCTACATCCGCTCCATTGCCCAGGGCACTCACTCCAGAGAGGGTCGAAAGTAGGTCTGTGAAAGAAGTATGCTGTTGTTCGTCTAAAGTCAACAGGGAGATGCGCTGTTCTAGAAGTGCACCCTCATGATGGTCGTGGACATCTACTACATGCAACATGTTCTGATGGTGCTCCATGGTTAGCGCGATGGAGGTATCCGCTTTGAGCTCGATAAGAAGGTATTGCAGCGGACAGCCGATGTGCTGTACGGTCAAATGATACGTTCCTGGGCAGAGGTGGTCGAAAGAAAATTGGCCTTTAGGATTCGTCCAAACTTCGCGCCCGACCTCCTGAACGTACACACTGACCTGTTCCATTGGACTGCCGTCATGCACATCTGTGACCGCGCCCGAAAGATCTATAAAACAAGATTGGGCGGTCGCTATATGCCACCACCCAATGCTCAATAGAAATATGTAAATACGTTTACTCAACGATCACCTCAAAAACGACTTCGACATCGGTTTCTCCGCCCGCTTCTGTAAGGTCGCCATCTGCAACACCCGCTGCAGATTTCGCCGGTTCGTGACGCAAAGTAACGGTGATGCTTTCTGTACCTGCCGCTCCAGTGGTGAGCTCAAAGGACAGACCTACTGGATTGCCGTCATTGTCTTGGTCGAGGTAGGCAAAGTTTGCAGAACCTGTGGTGGCAAAGAAGAATTGGTGCTGTTCCGCTTCATCAAAAATCTCCGGAGTGATGTCTTCAGCAGGCGTCTCACTTTCATTTAAAACAGAGATAGCGCCTTGGTAGGTCGTGTTTGCGTGGAGTGTATCCACTGTAATGACTGGATCATTCCCTCCATCGCCATCGGTATCTACATAACTCAACGTCGCTGTATGCATTCCACCATCAAGATCAATATTCAATGTGGTGATCAATTCTTCATCGTGCGGATCCACTGGATCTACCGGTTCACACGACCAAAGGCTCATCGCCATCACTACAGCAGGTACTACAAACCACTTTTTCATTCGGTATATACTTTTAATGTGCAGCAAACATATCTCTTTTGCAACACTGTTGCAAGAAGGGTGTGCAAAAAATAAAGCCGGCTTCTCTACTAGAGAAAAACCGGCTCAAGAATACTCTTAATGTGTTCGGGCTATTTGCTATCCTCGTTGATCAAGACAGGTGCATTCCCATCGGTGATGATCAATTTAGCATTCGGTGAAGCAGACAACTTCTCCAACACCTCTAAACTGCGCCACTTTATAATCTCATCGGAAAGTCCCTCCGCCAGCACGCGTTGCGCATCACTCACCCCTTGGGCTTCAATTTTTTTACGCTTTGCTTCCAAACGTTCTTGTTCCAATTCGAACTCCATCCGTTGTGCAATCTGTTCCGCTTCTAGCTTACTCTCTATCGCTTCATACAAACCTGCCGGCAATTTGATGCTCTTCATTAACACCGACTCAATCACAAATCCGCGATCTGTCAGGAGGCTGTCCATATGCATCTTTATCGCATTTTCAATCACCGCACGCTGACCACTGTGCATGTCTTTCGCCATGTATCTAGAACACACATCCGCTGCCGCTGAACGGAATACACTCAAAATCATCACATCCTCGTAACGCTCTCCTACCGTTTGAATCACGTTCGGCGCTTCACTCGACTGGATGTGGTATAAAATCGAAATCTCAGCAAGTACATTTAAACCCTCCTTCGAAGGCAAATTCAAGCGTACTTCTAGATTCACAGTACGCGTAGGCACTACAATCATGCGGCTCACAAAAGGATTTACGGTAACGAGTCCGGGCTGATACACTTTCGGGCTCAATTTCCCTAACGTACTCTTCACCCCAACACTACCGGGATTTACCACCACACAAGAACTGAGGAGAGCCCCAGCAAACAGCAGCATTAAAATTCTCGATTTCATCATGATTCGACTTTTTGGTTATCAGCTAATGGGTTCAGCTTGTCGAATAAATATACTCAATATTTATACCACGTTTGCTGAGATGTAGCAAGGGTTGGCGTCTCGTTTTTCTCATTCTGATTTCTCAAATCGAGATATTTCTCAAATCGAGATTCTTCAATACCTAATAAAATACTGTTTATCGGTGCTTTGGGTTTTTGGCACGGCTTTGCCAAGGCGACTATGACTTTAACGATATCGTTGTAGACTACGACGCGGTAGCCTGGAAAAACAGCTCAGGTGTCACCACTTAAATGGACTTCACCTTTACGTTAAAAGCGGACGGTGGTAGCTTAACCAACGGCTTTGGTCTAAGCATCGATGATCTTGCACCTTCTATGGTGAGCAATGCTACGTTCACTATCAACGAGGGCGAGTTTGAATCTACGGATGACGCAGTATTCATCCTCACTGAAGACATGAGCTGGACCTGTGTGGGGATGATGAACAATACCAATGGTGGAAACCGTTCAACGGACTACCCAACCTACAGCGTTTCCTTTGAAATCAATGGTGCACAGTCTAGCGATGTATTCTGGGGAGAAAAAATGAATCCATTCATCTTCCAAACCACCACGGACGGGAAACGCAACGAAGTACACTTGAAATACAAAAAACCTACTGCAGGCGCAGCTTTTGACTCGATCGGTACGGGTGACGACATTACCTTGTTAGAAAACATGATGTTCTCTGGCGACTGGACGGGAAGTACAAACGCAGTCCGCTACTGGGCGAATGAAATCCACACGGGAGAAAGTACACTTCTATCAGCTACTTCGGTGACCTATACCGACCGCAACGGCTACCCATGGGCCATGTACGTAGACCGCAGCGTAAAGCATGCGAATGAGCGCATCTTATTTACCGATGCCTATCCAAACTTTAGTGTATGGATCTCTAGCGGTGGAGATTTAGACACGGATTGGTTCAGAACAGCAATCACGGGTAAGGTTTTTGAGTAATCGTTTCTAACCTACCCTTGAACTAAAAGCCCGGCAACGCTGGGCTTTTTGTTGTAGTAAGTATTTATTTCATGCCTGAAGTAGTATATAAAACTTAGCTCACTACTTTAGCCTTATGAACACACTGAAAAAGCTCTTTCGCAACATACAGACCCTCTTTCCTTGGCTTCAAGAATTGCGATTTAGTTTGCGCACTTGGGTGATAAAAACATTCAATAAACCGCCTGAGGACGATTTTTTGTTGATTCAGAAATTCCAACCCAGCAGTGACCAAGTTTTTCTTAATGTAGGTGCGAATCGCGGCGACATGATTTTATGCATGATGCTCAACGAGAAACTCGACAACAAGATCATCGGATTCGAGCCCAACGGTTTGATATTTAAGAGTACCGCGGAGCGAAGCTTTATCAAAGATAATCCACGCGTAGATCTATTAAACATAGGACTTAGTAGTCAAGGTGGAGAGCTGTAAGGTAGAGCCGTTAGATCATTATGATTTCAACCCCTACTTCATCAAAATAGATGTAGAAGGATTTGAATTGGACGTGATTAAGGGCGCCTATAAAACGATCGAAAAACACTTACCGATCCTGCTGGCTGAAGACATCACCGAAGACATCAAAACTGAGCTGAGTCCACTGGGATACACATTCTATGGGTTTAAAAAAGGGCAAGACCTGTACGAAGGCTCCGGCGAGCTCAACACCTTCTGTCTTCAGCCTGAGCAGTTTGAGCTACTCAGCAAATAATAAACGAACCGCGCGCTAAATTTTCCGTTATTTGTGGAATGCTTAGCTACAGCGAACATATTAAATCCCCCGAATTGCCTTGGGTAACCTTCGTCCATGGCGCGGGAGGATCTTCCACCATTTGGTACAAACAGCTCCGCTCTTTCAAAGCAGAGTTTAACGTCTTGCTCATCGACCTTCGTGGACACGGCCGTAGTAAAGCACCTTTTTACGAAAAGCTCAAACACTATAACTTCAGCACCATAGGCGATGAAGTCTTGGAAGTTTTAGACCATCTAAAGATCAAAAGCACTCACTGGATAGGCATCTCTTTAGGGACCATTATCATTCGTGACATCACCGAACGTTATCCACAGCGTACCTTGAGTATGATTATGGGAGGCGCTGTGATGAAGCTCAACAAGCGCGGGCAGCTGCTCATGCACACCGGAGCAGCACTAAAAAGCGTACTTCCGTACATGATTCTTTACAAGTTCTTTGCTTGGGTCATCATGCCGAAGAAAACACACAAAGAAGCACGCAATCTTTTTGTCCGAGAGGCCAAGAAACTCTACCAGCGCGAGTTCAAACGCTGGTTCACCTTGATTGCGGAGGTCAACCCGCTGCTTAAATATTTCCGATTCAAGGACAGCAAAGTGCCCACCCTCTACATCATGGGTAGCGAAGACCACATGTTTCTTCCCAGCATTCGGAAAATCGTGAGCGCGCACCAAAGTGCCTTGCTTCATGTGATTGAGAACTGTGGCCATGTCGTGAACGTGGAGCAACCGGAGGTCTTTAACGCAGAAGCCATCAAATTCCTTCAAAACATTACTCCTTCAACCCCTGCTAAAGATGAATAAGTCCATCACCCGATTTAAATGGATCGCCTTTCTCGAAGGGACCAGTTTTCTCGTGTTGCTCTTTATTTGTATGCCCTTAAAATATGGGTTTGACATTCCTGGACCGAACAAAGTGGTAGGTATGGCACACGGCGTACTCACAGTACTTTACGTCTTCACGCTGATCGATTTTACCATCCAGTACCGCATCTCCTTCCTTCGTATAGTCCAATTCCTCATCGCATCCCTCCTGCCCTTCGGTACCTTCTACGCCGAAAGAAAGTGGTTGCGCCCCTTGGAAGACTAACGCGTATTTACGCTTCGAGAGTTTTTATCTGTTCAAGAACCGCCTGCGCCTCAGCAGCTATCTTATCGCTTTCTGCTCTGTTCGTATGGCTAAGATCGTAGCTCTTTTTGATGAGCGCATCGTACTGATCTTCTAACTTTTCCTTCGCTGACTTCTTCTTAAACAATCCAAACATCTTATCGTATCTTTCCCCTTACAACAAGACAATCATGGGGTTCGGTTCATTTAAACAGACACTTTTTTCAGTAACTTCGCTACTGATCTGCATCGTTTGCTTTTTCGGTTGTCGCGTAGATCCACCCGTACCGGAACCGCCTGTAGATGCGCTGGTCAAAGGAGTGGATTTTAGCCAATTACCCAAAATACAGGACGCCGGATACACCTACTACAACGCAGACTCCATCGAGCAGCACCCACTCGATATTTTAACCGACGCGGGCATCAACACTGTACGCCTAAAGTTATGGAACACTCCCTCGGGCGATGCTTCGATGAGCGAATGTCAGCAATACGCACAAGAACTTCAAAACCGTGAACTGGACCTCATGCTGACCCTGCACTATTCCGATACTTGGGCAGATCCAGGAGCGCAAATCCTGCCGCAGAACTGGGCCAACGCTACTTTTGAAGACGTATTAGATTCTGTGGAAGCATTCACCTCTTCGGCCGTCTCACTGCTCAAACCCACCTTTGTACAGATCGGCAATGAGATCAACCACGGCTTGATCTACCCGTACGGAAAGCGCGACGGTTCAGGAAATTTTCAGCGCCTTCTTCAAAGCGGGATTCAAGGGGCCCGCTCGGCCGACAGTAATGCGATCACCATGCTACATTTTGCAGGTTTTGAGGGTGCAACTGCATTTTTTCAGTCGGTAGACAGTTTGGATTATGACGCCATAGCCTTGAGCTTCTATCCGCGCTGGCACACCAAAGATTTGGACGAATTTGAAGCGGCGTGCTGGCAACTCCAAAACACCTTTCAGCGCCCCGTGTACATAGTGGAGACCTCCTACGCCTTTAGCTTGGGCTGGGCGGACTGGACTAACAACCACATTGGTAGCGCGGATCAGCTCATACCTAGTTTCCCGCCTACACCCCAAGGACAAGAAGACTTTGTCACCGCGGTGAAACAGATCGCCGACTCGCTAGGCACTGGAGTGTTGTACTGGGGGGCAGAATTGGTCGCGTACGATGGGCCACAATCGCAGAACGGATCGCCGTATGAAAATCAAGCTTTGTTTAACTTTAATGGCGTCGCCCTACCGGCATTAACCGCCTTGGGTGCGACCGCACCTTAACACGTCAACACATGCACATACCCGCCAACTCCATCGAAGAATACCTCGAAGCACTACCTGAGGAGCGCAAAGTCGTTGTAGAGCGAATGATCTTCTTGTTTGCCGCTCACCTGCCCGAAGGTTTTGAACAAGGACTGAACTACGGCATGCCCAGCTTCTATGTGCCGCACAGCCGGTACCCCGGTGGTTACCACTGCGATCCGAAGTTGCCCTTACCGTTTATCAACATGGCCTCGCAGAAGAATTTTGTAGCCCTGTACCACATGGGAATTTATGCAACCCCGGAGTTGCTTGAATGGTGGCAGACCGAATATCCGAAGCATTCGAAATATAAGTTGGACATGGGCAAAAGTTGTGTCCGATTCAAGCGATTGGATGATATTCCTTGGGGACTTTTGGAGGAATTGGCACAGAAAATCACGCCTGAAAGCTGGATTGCCACGTACGAAGCATCGTTGAAAAAATGATTTTGTCTACATTCGCTTTCTTACCACACCTCCTATGAGCCAAACGCCTAAGAAATTTGTCGATGTCGATGGATTGATTCGTGAGAAAAATCCGAGCGTTCACAAACTTATACCAGGTTTTTTGATCCAATTCCTCAGCGAAAAGATCGTCCACGAATCCTTTCTTAACGCGATCATGACCGACTTCGCCCACGTCAAAAACTTTGATTTCTGTCGTGCGATGTGCGGCCGCTTTAACGTCAAAGTCGAAGTCCAAGGCGCAGAAAACATCCCTACCGAAGGCGGTGTCATCTTCGCTGCGAACCACCCCCTTGGTGGTATGGACGCTATCGCTGTGATGTCTGCTATAGACAGCTACCGCACCGATGTAAAATTCCTAGTAAACGATCTGCTGATGAACATCCCCAACCTCAAAGAGCTCTTTGTGGGGGTGAATAAGTTTGGAGCCACTGCACGCGATGGCATCAAGGCCGTAGATGGGGCATTTGCGGGCGATGACGCCCTGTTCATCTTCCCTGCAGGCATGGTGAGTCGCATGACACAATACCGCGTCATTCGTGATTTAGAATGGAAAAAAACCTTCATCGCTAAAGCCAAGAAATACAAGAAGCCCATCGTCCCGGTGCACATCAGTGGTCAGCTTTCCAATACATTTTACCGCATCTCTAAACTGCGTAAATTTTTTGGCATCAAAATGAATCTAGAGATGCTTTTGCTCTCGAGGGAAACACTGCGCCAAGGCGGAAACACCATCGTTGTAAAATACGGCGCCCCGATCCTCCCTGAAGCACTCGATGGCACGAAGAAGCCTGCAGAATGGGCCTACGAAGTCAAGAAGAAGGTCTACGAACTTTCGAACAATAGCTAATTTATCATCCTACCGGTAGTATATTTGCCGCATGTTAGACCTTAGTTACATCAGGCCGGCCGTAGACGTTGCACTCTTAGAAGCTGAGCTCACTCCAGAGCGCTTCGTTCGCAACACGTCCAAGCTGAACAACGAAATCTATATTGTAGATGTACACAACGCGCCAAACGTGGTGCAAGAGATAGGTCGCCTGCGTGAACTTACCTTCGCTTCGGCGGACGGCGGTACTGGAGAACCTGTGGACCTCGACGAACTCGACCTTAGTAACATCCCTTATCAGCAGCTGATCGTTTGGAATCCAGAGGTCAAAGAAATCGTAGGAGGATATCGCTTTATCGACGGCGCAGTGGTTGCCGAGAAAGGTGATGTGAAGCACGACCTGAGCATGGGCCACTATTTCGACTTTAGTCCACAGTTCATTTCCGACTACCTGCCGTACAGCATCGAACTGGGTCGCAGCTGGGTACAACCCAAATACCAGCCGGCAGTAGATCCGCGTAAAGGCATGTTCGCACTCGACAACATTTGGGACGGACTAGGCGCCATCACACTCAAATACGATCATTTAAAATATTTCTACGGTAAAGTAACCATGTATCCGACCTACCACCGTGAGGCGCGCAACCTGGTTCTTAACTTCCTAGGTCACTATTTTCCGGATCCACAGGGATTGATGCAGCCGATCGTTCCCGCAGAAATTCCACAGCTTCCCCTTGAAGAACACTTCCCGATCGATCCCCAAGACTTTGCACTAAGCTTTAAAAAAGGGACTCGTGCACTGAACAAACTTTGCAGCGAACACGGGGAAAGTATTCCTCCACTGATCAAACAGTACATGAGTCTTAGCCCGGCGATGAAAACCTTCGGCACCTTCGTCAACAAAGACTTTGGGAATGTCGAAGAAACCGGCATTCTGATTCCTGTTAATGAGATTTACGAGGAAAAACGAAACAGATACATCTCCTTTTAAACCCTCGAAGCGATTCGGTGTTAGAAGGTCAAACCATACAATCACATGATCAATTTCAACCTTCAACTCCCTGTCCATCTATTTTTTGGAAAGGACGCACACAAAAATATTGCTTCCCAAATTCCAGCCGGAGCTAAAGTCCTAATGACTTACGGCGGTGGTTCGATTAAAACAAATGGAGTTTACAAAAAAGTACAGTCAGCACTTGAAGGTTTTGAAGTAGTTGAGTTTGGCGGTATCGAAGCAAATCCAGAGTACGAAACGCTTCTTCGCGCCTTGAAGATCATCAAAGAACAAGAGATCACCTTTATCCTTGCCGTAGGTGGAGGTAGCGTGATCGACGGCACCAAATTTTTAAGTTCAGCGGCTCTTTTTGAAGGCGATACTCCCTGGGACATTCTTTCCAAAGGGATTCGTACGGAAGTAGGCATGCCTTTTGGGACGGTACTTACCTTACCGGCCACAGGCAGTGAAATGAATAGCGGCGCTGTAATTTCTCGCAAAGAGCTCAACCAAAAACGTCCGATGGGCGGCCCAGGTTTGTTCCCGAAGTTCAGCATTTGTGATCCGACCGTGGTGGCCTCCTTGCCTGAGCGTCAGCTTGCGAACGGGATTGTGGATGCTTTTACACACGTGATGGAGCAGTACATGACATACCCGACTTCTGCAACGCTCCAAGACCGCATCAGCGAAGGGATTTTAGCAACCCTGATGGAGATTGCGCCCAAAGTGATGGCAGATCCTAGTGATTACGATACCGCCGCCAATTTTATGTGGTGCTGCAACATGGCACTGAACGGCATCATTCAAAAAGGCGTGCCGACGGACTGGTCCATCCATGCCTTGGGTCACGAAATAACAGCTCTGTATGGCATTGATCACGCCCGGACCCTAGCGATTGTGTTGCCGAGCATGTACCGCTACAAGGCGGAGCAAAAAGGAGCAAAATTGGCCCAATTTTCTCAACGCGTACTCGGGCTGAGCGGCAGCGAAGCAGAATTGGCCACAGCGGCTGTAGATGCGATCGAAAACTTCTTCCACAGTCTTGATGTACCTACCACACTTTCAACGTATCCAGCGATGGATGCCGAGGAGGTTGCTCCGGAAAAAATCGTTCAAAACCTGGAAAAGATTCGCACCATCAAACTCGGTGAGCACGGAGACATTCTTCGTGAAGATGCCTTGTCGGTGCTTCAAAGCGCGTACTAGTCCTCGGCTAAGTATTTCCCACTAAAGTGGCGGCCGTTCTTCTTGCGGTCCGTCGGTGATATCTACCCCGGTTTTGTGGCAATGATGCAACAAAATCACCAGGGCTGGCGTGGTGTAACTGATAATAGAAATAGGTACCTGAGTGATCAACTCGTTCACGTAACTAGCGACCACAAGTCCCATAAAACCGCAGTACATAGCAACCACTTTTTGCTTCAGCAGTCCATTAGGGAGGTTCCACAACCGGTAGCCCATATACACGGTTAGAACGGCAAAAACACCGAGATATAGGTACAGACCTACGATGCCGGTTTCCATCCAAATCCTTGAATACAAGCCGTCAGTCGGCGTATTTGCCAAAAAGGAACCTGGTGCGAAGCGTTCACCCCACATCCCCGCAGAACCGATACCTCCCCCGATGGGCTTGTTCGCCATGTAGACGCTAAGCATGGCCTATTTCGCCTTACGAATGAGCAATGAAGCATCATTGGGATCAAGCGCCGAGCGCAATCGGGCAACGTTGTAGTTCCCTTGCAGAATGGTCGTGTACTTTAAAAAGACAAAAAAACCACCGCCCATCGCCGAACCGAAAATGGTAATTCCCAGTTTCTTCGACATGATCAAATACAACATTCCGCCGACCCCTATGATGGCCAATGGCCCCCGTGAGCCGCTCAGCATCATCGCATAGAAGTTTAAAAGTGCAAGGATGATAAAGAGGAATCGGCCTTTCAATCTCCCCGGATACGCCGCCAGAACACCGAAAATAGTTGCGATGTAAGCGGCATAGGCACCAAAGGTCGACGCATCGGCAAGCAGACTAAACACGCGCATCTTCCCACGTAAAAAGTGGGTACGTATCGGACCAGAAAGCAACCAGCGCATTTCATACTCATTCATTCCCGAATAGTGCTGTCGCAACGACACCACGGCCAGCTATATCGACAGTGGAATCAGCAGGTTGAAGGCAAAATGCATCTGCCTTTTCGTCTGGATAAGCGCTACAGCTACCACTGGAGTAAGCACGTAGTAGAGGGAAATAGAACGTATCGCATAAAACCAAGCGACTGGCCCCGGAGAGATGGGATTCGCAATCTGTAGAAGCGTATACCCAATCATATGAAAATGGCAATAAACTCAGGTTTCTTGAGGTGGTCGAAGGTGCCTTTTTTGCCCTGGACCATCAAAACAATCAACGCTAAAGCTAAAAGTCCATCGATCGATAAGCTCACCGGAAGTGTGACTCCTAAACGGCCGAGATGGACGATAAAGTATCACACTGCCATCGCGGTAAACAACATGAGTCGCGGATAATAAAACAAACACAACAGCGAAACTGCTGCAACGATTCCCGCAAAGGGCAAGGTGGCTTTAGAAATGTTTTGAGCGCCTAAACTTTTGGCGATGTACAACTCAATACACAGAGCAAGAACTGGCAGAAAAAAGCGCTGCACAAGTCCTTTAAGGACGGTATACACGTCCTGAAACATCTTAGCTCAACTTTTGAAGTATTCCTTCTAACGCAAGTCGATAAGAATCTAAACCAAAGCCACTTACAGAAGCAATACACTGCTTCCCGATCAAGCTGACGTGACGAAACTCTTCCCGGGCAAGCGGATTGGAGATGTGCACTTCAACCACCGGGACCTGTATCGCGGCGATGCAATCCATCAATGCTACGGAGGTATGCGTATATCCACCTGCGTTGAACAGCACGGCATCAAAAGCGCCATCTGCCTGCTGCAAATGATCGATCAGCCCCCCTTCCACATTGCTTTGCTCGTAATGGAAACTAGCTACATCATCATACACCGCGGCCAATTCCGCATAGAAATCCTCAAAACTTTCATCCCCGTACACCTCAGGTTCTCTGGTGCCGAGTAGATTTAGATTGGGTCCGTTAAGAAGTAATATTCGCATACTGCAAACTTACCGCTTCAAAAGCGAAATTTGAGCTATGACTTGGAAGGAATGCATCGAAGGCTACCTCGAATACCTCGAGTATGAACGCGGGTTGAGCGCGAACACCCGGGCTGCCTATGCACGCGACCTAGAAAAGCATGTTGCCTCATCCGCGGTAAACCCTGACAAAACCACACCCAAGGACCTTTCACGCTTCCTCGAGGAGATCTACAGCCAAGGACTCAGTCCGCGTTCCCAAAGCCGCATGCTGAGTACGTTACGCGGATTTTACAATTGGATGCAGGAAGAACAATTCCGTGAAGACAACCCCGTCGCATTGTTCCAAAATCCAAGAATCGGCCGGAAACTTCCCGCCGTTCTCAGTGAAACCGATGTGCAAAGTCTGCTCGATGCCATCCCCATGGAAGGCCTCTTTGCCACACGTGACCGCGCCATGATCGAACTGCTCTACGCTTGCGGCTTGCGGGTCAGTGAAGTGTGTCACTTGCAGCGCTCCCTTTTGCGCCTCGAAGAAGGCTACCTGATCGTTACCGGTAAAGGAGACAAACAACGCCTTGTGCCAGTGCATCAAGAGGCCATAAAATTTGTTCGGCTCTACCTCGAATATGAACGCCCCCACATCGCGCCAAAACCTGCATTTAGCGATACCGTTTTTCTCAGTAACCGAGGAGGTGCACTCTCACGTCAAAGTGTATTTATGAAGCTAAAATCCTACGCGAGCGCAGCAGGAATCACCAAAACCATTTCCCCACACACCCTGCGGCACAGCTTCGCCACCCACCTCATGGAACGCGGTGCAGATTTGCGCATCGTACAGCAACTTTTAGGACACGAAAGCATCACTACCACAGAGATCTATACCCATGTTAGCGCGCAGCAGCTTGGTGCGAAAATTGCAGCACATCACCCATTGAATAAAAAAACAAAATAGACATGATCAAACGTTTCACAGCCCTAGCCAGCCTATTGATGTTGTTCGCGGCGGCATCGTGTACGAAAGAACCAGAACCTTCTAGCTGGAACCACACCATGGATGAAATGTACGACTGCCATACCGGTACTGGGCTCGACTCTACGGAACTCGCCGCAGCCTTAGTAGGCACCTGGGATTGGCGTTTTGTGCGCTCCACTGCTTGGTCGTATTACGAAAGTGAGGACGAATACCTCGGCTACGAGCTGCAGTTCAACGCAGACGGAAGTTTCGTCCTGAATCAAAACGATACCGCACAGATCACTGGGACCTGGGAACTGGAGAACAGTTGGATCGATTTTTCGTTAAATGTACAACCGTACATACCGACCACCTTTGGAGCGATGGTGCATTGCGACGAATACCTTATGTTCTACAGCTCTCCCATGGACGGACCGGATCACCTTTACGAAAAACAATGACCGTACAAGAAATCATAGCACTCCAGCGCGGGTTCAAGGCTCAGCTTGCCCAGCAACCCATCGCATATAGAATTCACAAACTCGAGCTCTTGCGCAAGGCGCTGAAAGGGGAATGGCAACAAAAATTGGTCGATGCGATGCGTGCAGACTTTGGAAAAGGCGAAGTAGAAACGCGTCTGACTGAAATTCTTCCCACGCTCGACAACATCAAGCTCTTGACCAAACATCTGAAGAGTTGGACAGCACCAAAGCGCATAAAAACGCCCATCCAGCTGTTTGGTTCCACCTCATATACAGAAGTGGAGCCCAAAGGAAATACCTTGATCATTTCCCCTTGGAATTATCCGATATTTCTGACCCTTCACCCCTTCTGTACCTCTTTTGCTGCAGGGAATACAGCCGTACTCAAACCCTCAGAGCTGACGCCTCATACTAGTGCAGCACTCTCGGAACTGATCGCTGAGATTTTCGACCCGAAGGAAGCTGCTGTAGTGCAGGGCGGTGTTGAAGTGGCTACTGAACTGCTCGACACGCGCTTCGACCACATCTTTTTCACAGGCTCTACGGCGGTAGGAAAAATAGTGATGCAGGCGGCTGCCAAGCATCTGACCTCTGTCACCCTCGAGCTCGGTGGCAAGAGTCCTACGATCATCGATAATTCGGCTAATGCATACTCCGCAGGGCAACGCATCGCTTGGGCAAAATTTACAAATGCCGGACAGATCTGTATCGCTCCAGACCACATCTATGTGCACGAAGCGAAGCTCGAAGACTTTAAAAAAGGCGTTCAGGAAGCGCTAGATCGTTTCTACGGCAGCGAACCTACCACCAACCCAGACTACGTCCAGATCGTCAACAACAGGCACTTCAAGCGCTTAACAGACATGATGGAAGCGGCAAAAACCGAAGAAGGCGAATTTTTCTACGGTGGAGAAGCTGACAGTGAGCAGCGCCGAATAGCACCTACAGTCGTTATCGACCCGCCGCGAGACGGAGCACTAATGAAAGAAGAAATCTTTGGGCCCCTTCTTCCTGTATTCACGTTTGAGGATCTCAGCACACCCTTAGAGGAGATCGCAAGCAGAGAACACCCGCTGGTGGTATATATCTACAGCAAGAACAAAAGGAATATAGGGCGCATTCAGAAAAACACTCGTGCGGGTGCGACGGCAATCAACATGAGCCTGCTGCAGCTAGCGAACAGCTATTTACCGTTCGGTGGCACAGGGCAAAGTGGTATCGGTAAGACCAATGGCCACTCAGGGTTCTTAGAATTTTGCAACACGCGCAGTTCCTTTTACCAGTGGGGCTACCCCGTTAACAAAATCCTGAGCGCGCCCTTTACACCGGCTAAACTCAAACTGGTTCAGCGCATGATCAAATCCTTATTTTAAGGTCGAGGAAGTATACTATAATGGGTCAAAACCCAAAAAGAAAGCCCCGCAGCCTAAAAGAGGGTGCGGGGCTTTTTGCTATTGCGCGGATCGGATTAACCTACTTTTACAAGCTCCACATCAAAGATTAATGTCGCGTTTGGAGGAATCACACCCCCAGCGCCTGCAGAACCGTAACCGAGGTCAGAAGGAACTACAAGTGTTGCCTTCGCGCCTTGATTCAGTAGCAAGATGCCTTCATCCCAACCTGGGATTACTTGGCCAACGCCTATGCTGATCGCGATCGGCTGACCTCTCTGGAACGAGCTGTCGACCACAGTGCCGTCTACTAGTTTGAGTTCGTAATGAACCTCTACTTGCTGGCCTACAGTCGGCTTAGGACCGTTTCCTTCTTCCTTGATCACATACATCAAACCACTTTCGGTCTTCTGTGCGCCTTCTGTGTATCCTTTTAGTGCATCTGCTTCTGCAGCCGCGCGTGCTTCTGCAGCCGCTTTTGCAGCCTCTTCCGCTTTGCTACGTGATGTAGTGAAGATCGAACCAGCATCCCAAGCTTCGGCATCTGCACCGATACGTAGAATCTCGACCTTTTCCATCGCGTCGCCTTGAGCAACCGCATCTACCGTATCTTGACCTTCTACCACATATCCGAAAACGGTATGTTTTCCGTCCAACCAGTTGGTTGCGCCGTGGGTAATGAAGAACTGAGAACCGTTCGTTGCAGGACCGGCGTTCGCCATAGAAAGCGTTCCAGGACGATCGTGCGTAAGATCCGGATGAATCTCATCTTCAAACTGGTAGCCAGGACCACCTGCACCTGTGCCTGTAGGATCACCACCTTGAATCATGAAGTCAGCGATCACACGGTGAAACGTAAGACCGTCGTAGTAAGGCGTTCCACTCTCTTGTGCCGTGTTTTCTACCGTGCCTTCTGCGAGACCTACGAAGTTCGCCACCGTCATCGGTGCTTTTTCGTGCTCAAGCTTGATTGTTATTGCGCCCTTTGGCGTTGAAATTTTGGCGTAAATACCGTTATCCATACTTGTTATTTATAAGGGATGACCCCTAGATTATTTCTTAATTCCGACCAGTTCGATATCGAAAACTAGCGTCGCATTTGGAGGAATAACACCACCTGCACCACGATCACCATAACCGAGGTACGGTGGAATGATCAATTTTGCTTTGCCACCTACGTTCAAGAGTTGAATACCCTCTTTCCATCCTTGGATCACGCGACCGTTCGGCCCACAAGTCACCGGGAACGGATCATACGGCTCACGTCTTTCATCGTAGTTGCCTAGCTTCTCTGCAAGACCCTTGATACTCGTATCGAAACAAGTTCCGTCGGTCAAATACCCCGCGTAGTGTACATCGACTACTTGGCCAATCTCTGGTTTCACACCAGAACCTTGTTCTTCGATGATGTAACGCAATCCGCTCTCTGTTTTCTGAGCTTCAGGGTACATCGCATCAATCTTCGCTTCGATCGCTGCTGCAGCCTCTTCTTTGCGCTTCTCTACATTATTTACACCGTCCAAAAATTCCTGCGGCGCATCGAATGCCTTGGCTTCTTTACCTACACGCAAGATCTCAACGCTGTTCAACACCACTTTTTCTTCTGGGCGATCCTGTGCCATGCGCTTTACTTCACTGATGGCAACAACGACTTCTTGGCCAGAAAGAACTTGGGCAAAAATGTTATAACCGCCGTCCAAATGTGGTGTGGCGTTGTGGGTAATGAAAAATTGTGAACCATTCGTACCGGGTCCAGCATTCGCCATACTAACGACCCCAGCCTTGTCGTGCTTAAGTTCAGGAGCAATCTCTTGCGGGAATTTGTACCCTGGATTTCCGCGGCCTGTTCCTTCAGCGTCGCCGCCTTGAATCATGAAGTTTGGAATAACGCGGTGGAATAAGGTACCATTGAAATACGGCTTGCCTGCGTACTTCTCATCCACTTTCGGATGATTACCCTCTGCGAGTGCAACAAAATTTGCAACGGTCATCGGCGCAAGGTCTTCGTGGAAGTCGATCAAGACTTCGCCCATGCTCGTGCTAAGCTTTGCATAAATACCCTCTTCTAAGGTGATCGTCTCCTCGTTTACAGTGACTTTGTTTCCGCCACAACTCGCTAGTGTGATCGCAGCGAATACTGCGGCAACTATTCTTGTATACATGTTATGCTGTTTTTATGAATTGGTCACCAAAGGTACTATCTACAAATCAGTTTCTCTAGTTGCACTGCCGCAACCTTCATGAGATCCAAATTTTAACTCATTGTTAATTCAATGTAAACTGCATTTGCTCTTGTGTAAACTTTTTGTTAACTTTGAGGTAACATTAGAAACTAACATCCCCCTATATTATGAAAAACGTACTCAAACTTCTTTTCGCTTTGACGCTAGGCGTCGCAAGCACGAGCTGTACTCCCGAGGCCGTATCTGTTGTAGATACAGAGGCCCAAACCTTTATGAACAACACCAGTTTTGAGGTCAGCAGCTATGAGTTTTATGACTTCACAACGCAAGAGAACTACGAAAAAACAGCCGACTTTGACAGCATGTTTTTTACCGTAAAGGACGATACCGCATTCCTTACTAAAGTTTTAATTGCTCCAGGACAAGAGGGCCAAAACAGCAACAGCTGGGAGACCTACGAAGTGGTTTTTGAAGGCGGCGTACTCCAGGGCATTTGGTTGAACAAATACACCTACATGGAAGTAAGCAGCTTTGATCGCATCGGCGAAAAAGTCGTTATCGAGTTTGGCGGAGCACACGAGCTTCACAAGCAATACCAGAGCATCTTCTTAGTGTTGACTGCTTTAGATTACCACCCAGCAGGTGCGGCTCAGATCAGCGGTCTACCTGGATAAGTCGAATATCATACCGCAACGGACTTTGCGGCGGTACCTTATCGAGGTCACCAGCAAGTCCTTTGGCTAAGAATGAGGGGATGAGAACGAGTTTCTTTTCCCCTTCTTTCATTCCTTCAATAGCCGTATGCAAGCCCAGTTCTATCTGACTACGACCTAGAGCAATGGTATCTACATACTGACCTACTCCACTATCGTCCATCAGATAGACCGTCGCACTGTAAATCACACGGTCCTCCATTTCGGCCTTGCGACCTTCTCCTTCAGACATTTGCAACTCATACATGCCGAAACCATTGCGCACAATCCCATCGAGCTGGTGGCTTTCGATGTAGCGTTCGATCAATTGACGTTCTTGGGCCAAATACATCTTCTGGCGCTCCACCATATCAATCTCGATCACTTCTTGAGTGGGTTCCGCAAGTTCCGCACAAGATCCCACAAGCAGCGCAACGAGCATGCTAGCAACTACACGTTTTAGTCCCATACTAAGGCATTTTTCGCATATTCGATGGCCTCAGTGATTGCCATCTCTAGCTTTCCACCTGCGGCATTTCGGTGTCCACCACCGTTAAAGCTCGCTCGTGCAATAGTATTCACATCGATCTCCCCTTTACTTCTCAAGCTGAGCTTAACAGCCCGGTCCTCTTCTCGTAAAAAAATAGTCATCTGCGAACCTTCAATGCTCAAGCCGTAGTTTACAAAACCTTCCGTAATCCCTTTTTCATAGCCTAAACGCTTGCACTGTCGTTCAGTTAAAAACAAAACCACCTTATCACCTTTCGGACTGATTTGCATCTGATCGAGCATCGCGCCCAAGAGTCGCAGACGAGCCACCGGTTGCGCATCGAATAATTTATTGTGCAACTCCTGTGGAGCTACACCTAGGTCTAGGAGACGACTGGCCACTTCATGCGTTCTCGAAGTCGTTGCGCTGTATTTAAAACCGCCTGTATCGGTCACAATACCGGTATAGATACATTCCGCACTGTCCTTGTCCAAGGCGTCGGTCCATTCGTAGAGATTGCAAAACTCATAAATCATCTGACACGTAGAGCTCATCCCCGTATCGCTGTAGATAAAATCGGGCCAAGTTTCCGGCTGCTGGTGATGATCGATCATGACTTTCTTCGCAGTAGCCGCTCGTAACGCCTCTTCCATATCTGCTGCCCTTGAGTAGGCATTGTAATCCAAATGGAAAATCATGTGCGCCTCTTCAATATGCGTATTGGCCAATTTCTTGCCTTCACTATAAATCAAAACGCGATCATTGCCTTTCAAATGCCACAAGAACGCAGGGTACGGATTCGGAACAATCACCACCACTTCTTTGCCTTTTTTCTCCAGCACTTGCTGCAAGGCCAAAGCACTTCCCATTGCATCCCCATCCGGGTTCGTATGGTTCGTAATGACTATTTTTTGAGCACTATCTAACGCTTTTTCAAAGCCGTCTAATCGAATTTCTTTCATACTGATCTATCTGTATATACAAAGGTGCAGGAAAAGTGTACCTTTGCGGCGCTAAAAAAGAAAAAACTCAAATAAAATGGCAGGCAACAAAACTCTTACCATGATCAAACCAGATGCGGTACGTGATGGCCACATCGGTGCAATTTTGAACCAAATTACTGAAGCTGGTTTCCGTATTTCAGCGTTGAAGTTAACACAACTTTCGTTAGCTGATGCACAAGCATTCTACGCAGTACACAGCGAACGTCCATTCTTCGGCGAGCTCGTAGAGTTCATGACTTCTGGCCCTATCGTTGCTGCTATCCTTGAAAAGGACAATGCTGTTGAGGACTTCCGCACACTGATCGGCGCAACCAACCCAGCAGAAGCTGCAGAAGGAACCATCCGCGCTCGCTTCGCAAAGAGCATCGGCGAGAACGCTGTACACGGCTCTGATAGCGACGAAAACGCAAAGATTGAAGGTGACTTCCACTTTGCAGGACGCGAGCAGTTCTAAAAAAGAAATATTTATTACTTTTGCCATCCCTTCGGGGACTGAGCGTCAACCTCTGGCAAGAGATGTGAATGTTGGCGACCAGAAATAGAAAACTATTATATATATCATGGATTTAGTCCAGTTTGTACAAGACGAATTCGTCTCAAGAAAAGATCTTCCAGAATTTGGTGCAGGTGATACCATCACTGTCTTCACTCAGATTCGTGAAGGTGAGAAAACACGTACGCAGTTCTTCCGCGGTGTTGTTTTGCAACGCAGAGGTGTTGGTGCTACTGAAACTTTCACGATTCGCAAGATGAGTGGTAACGTTGGTGTAGAGCGTATTTTCCCTGTAAATCTTCCAGCTATTGAGAAGATTGAAGTGAACAAGCGTGGTAAAGTACGTCGCGCACGTATCTTCTACCAGCGTGAGCTTACAGGTAAAGCGGCTCGTATCAAGGAGCGTCGCTTCTAGACTACCAAGCACATTTACAAGATCCCCGTTCTTTTCAAAAGGACGGGGATTTTTTTTTGCCTTCCCGTCGCTTTCGACAGGGGGGAATACCTTCTCTACTAGTAGAAGTAGGTGCTCTTAAAGATTTAAAGCTGGGTCACTACGAATACCGTCCGGCGGTTTTGCGCCCTTCCCTCTACAGTGGCATTGGTAGCCACAGGTTTGGTTTGACCGTATCCTCGATGGGACAAGCGACTGGATGAAATGCCCAATTCATAGAGCAAGTCCGCCACACGTTTCGCTCGGCGCTTGGATAAATCAAGGTTCGCCGCAGGATCCCCAACATTATCTGTATGTCCCTGGATCTGAACTTTAAGCTGACGTGCACCCGCCAAATATTCCGCGAACTCCTGAATAAGGACCTTACTCTCGGCATCTAGTCGGTCCGAAGCCGTCTCAAACAAGATGTGAGGAATAGGGTACGCTCCACCCTGCGCCAATTCTTTGTGCTCCAAATCCACTTCGATACGCGCCACATCTGCCGGCGGTCCAGACGAGGCCAATTTCAAACGTAACGGTGCCGCACTAAAGGCCGCTTTCTTTGCTTCCACCTTCAGCACCAACTCGCTCGCCTCTTCTTTTTTAACCACCGCAGTAAACGATCCGTCTTGTTCACTAACGGCCAAAGCAGTTTCCTTTCCAGTAGTGCTGTTTTTTAAAATCACCTGGGCAGGCTCATCCGCTGTAAACATGTCTTTGGTCAATGTTCCTTTTACTAGAACCACCTCGTCAGGACGCACCGCCTCATATAGATCAAAGAAATAGATATCCCATCCGTTCGCACGATTGATCTTATTTGAAGCAAAATAAGCTTGCCGTCCGTCCAACGTCACCATCAGGCCGATCTCATCGCGTTCGGTGTTGATCGGATACCCTAAATTTTGAGGCTTGCCCCACTCCTCTTGAGCACCTTTGCTTTTGAACAAATCGTAGCCCCCCATACCCGGATGACCGTCGCTAGCAAAATAAAGACTTTCGGAATCTGGGTGAATGAACGGGCTCTTCTCATTTTTCGAGGTATTGATCGTCGCCCCAAGATTCAAAGGTGCGGACCAAATACCGTCACTACCACGTTCACAGCGGTACAAATCCAAGCCACCCAAGCCACCGCTTCGATCACTCGTGAAGTACAACACATCTCCATTCGGGCTGATACTGGGCTGACTTTCCCAACTCTCGGGCTGATTCACAGCCTCGATCGGACGAATCCCGTTCCAAACGCCGTAATCAAAGGTGGTGTAGTACAAATCACAATTTTGTTTTCCCGTCTTCGGATTGCGTTCACAAATGGTAAACACCATCAGCTTGTTATCCGCAGTGATCGTAGGTCCCCCTTCATTGTATTGTTTGTTAAACGGGGCTGTAAGAGCGGCGCCTTCTTCAAAGAGTGGCATATCATTCTGCTGCCCAAGATTTAGGGCCATACTGAACTCTTCTACACTACGGGTGGGCGCGGCAGGTCCATCGTATTTGTTGCGTTTCTTGCTTCGACGTGTGAAATAGATCTGTGAGCCGTCCGGGGTCATCGCTGCGAGGTATTCATCGAATCTAGTATTGATCGCACGCGCAGGCTTTGGGTCAAACGGAACCGGATTTGCGAGAAAGGTGGCTTTCAATCCAATCTCCTCAAGCATGTCCTCTACTTCGCTGTCGTAAGCGTACTCGCGGTCATCGCGCAGCAACCATTGCTCTAAATAGCGCTGTGCTTCTTCCGGTCGACCTGCCGCAAGGGCCAGTGAACCTACAAAATACAACAGGTCTGGCTTGTAGCCTGGACAGCGCTGTACCAGTCGTTTCCAGCTCGCTTCAGCAAGCTCGAACCGCTTTGTGCGCATGCCCAGCTCGCCGCGGAGATAGAGTGCATGCTGGTCGCCTTCGTTGACGCGTAAGGCAGCGCCGATGTATACTCCCGCGTTTGGATAATCTTTGGCGTTTAAGGCTTTAACGGCTTTATCAATCTGGCGCGTTGGGCTCCTGTGGCTATCGCCGCAATACGCCCCGAGGGATACGGGGCCTTGCTGTGCGACAGCGAGGGTGCTCGAAAGCGCTAGTATCATGAGTAAGGCCGTACGTAATAGCAAAGCACGCATAGTTCTGGGATTAGCGGGTGGACAGAGTGGCGGGAGTGCTAGTCGTTCGATTCTACTACAGTAAACTTATCCTCAGAAATGGCGATGATGGTAGACACTGAAGCATCCCCGGTAAGGTTCAGCACGGTACGTACCATATCGATGATCCGATCGACTGGGAAAATGATGGCAATCCACGCTGGGTTGAGTCCTACAGATTCCAAAATAGGGATCAGCATGATCATACCGGCAGACGGAACGGAAGCCGCACCGATCGAGCCGAGGGTGGCCATAAGGATGATGGTGGCTTGTTGTCCGAGGCTGAGATCGATCATGTGGAATTGGGCCATGAAAATAACAGCGACCGTTTGATACAACGCCGTTCCATCCATGTTGATCGTTGCGCCTATGGGTAGTACGAAAGAACCGATCTCCTCGTCCACACCTAAGTTGTCGCGCACGCAATCCATGGTGACAGGAAGTGTTGCCGCCGTCGAACTCGTAGAAAAAGCGAGCAGTTGAGCAGGACGAATTCCACGCATGAAATAGCCCCAACTCTTCATGAAACCCATTTTGGTTTTGCGATTGATCAAAAAGGCCAATAGCGCTGGATACAACAACAAAATCATGATTAATAGTCCGATGATTGTAAAACCGGTGTAGGCACCCAATGCTTTGAAAATCTCTAGTAAACGAGCGGGTTCATCGCCGGCCATTTCTGCCAATTTTCCTGCGAGTAGTGCAAAGACGAAGAAGGGCGCACCTTTCATCACCACGTCCACCATCTTGATGAAAATGTCAGAGAATCCATTGATGACATCGGCCACCGGTTGCATTTGTGCGTTCGGAAGCATGACCATCACAACGCCGAAGAATATGGCGAAGAAAATGACCTGGAGCATCAGACTGTCGTTGAACGACAGGAAGATGTTTGACGGTACCATGTCTACAAAAAACTGCAGTGGACCTGATTCCTTTTTTTCACGGAGCACATTCACTTTCGCGTTGAGTTCCTCATTGCTTTGCTGCTCTGAAAGCGCACTTTGTGCCGAGGTGAGGTATACAGACATTTCTGGATCGTTCAGCAAACGGAGCTCGTCAAAGTATTCGACGTCTTCACTCTCGTTGACCCATAATTCGTAGGCGAGTCGGTTGATTTTTAATTGTTCCTCGGAAGCCTGCTTTCCAGGGTTGAAGGTGTTTGCGATCAGCATTCCCATCCCTGCCGCTAATACGGTCGAGCCGATGTACAGGGCCAGGGTCTTGATTCCCATACGTCCTAAAGTCGCGGTATCGCTCAGATTTCCGATCCCAGCAATGATTGAAAACAAAACTAGGGGAATGGCGATGAGCTTGAGTAAACGGATAAAAATCGTTCCGAAAGGCGCAATCCAATCGATTGTAAAGTCGCTCCAGCCCATCGATGAGCTCAATACGGCCCAAAGAATTCCTAGAATGAGTCCTAAAATGATTTGTACGGGCAGTGAAGGTTTTTTCATCGTGTGTATTTCAAATTTCGTAAATAGTGATCGGCGAGTACCAAACGTACCATCGCTTCAACGATAGGTACTGCGCGCGGTACCACGCATGGATCATGGCGGCCTTTGGCCTCGAGCACGACACGCTCGCCGGCACTGTTCACCGTTTCTTGTGCTTTGCCTATGGTAGCTACGGGTTTAAACGCGATACGCAGCTGGATGGGAGCGCCATTACTTAAGCCCCCGACAACGCCACCTGCATTGTTGGTCTTGGTTTCGAAACCTTGAATAATCTCATCATTGTGCTGACTTCCGCGCATTTCTGCAGCAGCCATTCCTGACCCGATCTCAAAGCCTTTCACCGCGTTAATGCTGAGCATGGCTTTGGCCAGGTCCGCTTGCAGTTTATCAAAAACAGGTTCGCCCAAGCCCGCAGGTACCCCAGTGGCGACGACCGTTACCGTACCACCAGTGCTGTCTTTCTCCTCACGAACATGCTCGATGTAGGCTTCCATTTCAGCCGCAGCTTCGGGATCCGGGCAACGCGTTGGATGGGCATCGATCTGAGTGAGGTCGAGGTGTTGCCAGTCGGTTTTGATCTCGACGGGTCCTACACTAGAAGTCCAAGCGCGTACCTGAATTTCAGGGATCACTAAGGCCGCTAATGCACCGCCCACTACTCTACAGGCGGTTTCACGAGCGCTCGAACGTCCGCCGCCTCTGTGGTCGCGGTGGCCGTATTTTGCATCGTAGACATAGTCGGCGTGGGAAGGTCTGTACACCTGCTCTAAAGCGCTGTAGTCCTTACTTCGCTGGTCTTTGTTCAAGATGGAAAATGCGATCGGCGTTCCGGTGCTTTTTCCCTCAAATACTCCGCTGTGGATGCGTACCTGATCGTGTTCGGCGCGCTCCGTGGTCAAATGACTCTGACCTGGACGTCTACGGTCCAATTCTTTTTGAATGGCGTCTATATCAATCGAAATACCTGCTGGCATTCCATCGAGTATACCACCTATTTGATCCCCATGGCTCTCACCGTATGTGGTCAATTTTAAACTGTCTCCTATCGAATTTCCGGGCATGCCACTAAAATAGGAAACTATAGCGCATTCTTCGTAACATTGAAGCATGAACCTTAGACTTATACATATTGCCCACCTCGGTGGCATTAGACCGCTCACTACGAAAGTGTTACGTGGAAAAGAAATGGCGGACTTTCCCACCATCGACGATGCCTTTTTAACGATCACAGACGGCAAAATTTCAGATTTCGGACCGATGAGTGAGTGCCCCTCGGACGAATTGGACACCTACGACTGTACGGATCGCTGTGTTTTACCCGCTTTTGTGGATTCGCACAGTCACTTGGTTTACGCCGGGACACGTGAACAAGAATTCAACCTTCGACTCAAAGGCGCGAGCTACGAAGAAATAGCTGCAGCCGGTGGTGGCATCTTAAACAGTGCGAAAAAAGTTGGGGCAACGCCTCTTGGGGATATTGTCACCCAGAGTGCGGAACGTTTGGATCGATTAATACACTACGGAACAGGTACACTTGAAGTAAAAAGTGGTTACGGTCTAGATGCCGAGGGCGAGCTCAAACTACTGCGCGCCGTTGCCGCATTGAATGCAAAAACCGATGCTACTCTAGTTCCAACGTTTTTGGCAGCACATGCCCTACCCGTTTGGGCAAAAGAGCGCAACTGGAACGACGAGCAATACACCCGATGGATGCTCGAGGAACTCATGCCGACCGTCGCTAAGGAAGGCCTGGCGGTATTTTTGGACGCCTTCATCGAACGCGACTACTTTAAAATGGGAACGTTAGAAGCCATTCTTGAAGCCTCTGCCACTTACAACATGCCTACAAAACTCCACGTCAACCAATTCTACGACATCGGAGCCATCCCACGTGCCGTCGAAGCAGGCGCCCTAAGTGTGGACCACCTCGAAGTGATGAGCGAAGGCGCATTCAAAGCGCTCGAAGGCAGTGATACTATCGCCACTTTATTACCCAGCTGTAGCTATTTCATAGGCATTCCTTATGCACCGGCAAGACGCCTGATCGACAGCGATACGCTCGTCGCTTTAGCCACCGACTACAATCCAGGTTCAAGCCCTACCGGCAACATGCAGCTCGTGATGAACATGGCCTGTGCGAAAATGAAGATGACTCCGGCAGAAGCCCTGAATGCTGCGACGCTGAACGGAGCTGCTGCATTACAATTGTCCGACCAAAAAGGATCAATCACCGTGGGAAAAGATGCCGATCTACTGATCACAAGGCGCATTCCTTCGATCGAATACATTGCCTATGACTTTGGCACGAACCACATCGAGCACACCTTGCTTGGAGGAACTTTTCAATAACGCAAGAACATGAGTACCGTATTAGAACACTACACTGCGCAAGATTTGGTGCAACGAACTTCGAAAAGAGCTGGTGAGCAGCGGCTAGGAGAAGTACTTGCTGCCGTTTCCTCAGACGAATGGGAAAGCAATACTCCCCTGCCTTACAAATTTGTCATCGTCGGGATCGAGGAAGATTTTGGCGTACGTGGCAACCATGGACGAGGCGGTACCCAGCATAGTTTCGGGGCATTTTTAAGCTACCTCTGTAACTTTCAATCGAACCGATTTTTCCCCGCCGATAGCGTTGCCGTTTTGGGCGCTATCATCGCCACGCAACAAATCGAAGACGGGCAGCTTGAAACCTTGCGCGAAGCCACAGCACAGAACGACCGTGTAGTAAAAGAGGTTGTGGAAAGGATTGCCAAACGCGGCGCCATTCCCATTGTAGTAGGCGGCGGTCACAACAACGCCTACGGGTGCTTGGCCGGAGTGAGTGCAGCAGCAGAGCGAGCGGTGCACTGCTTGAACATCGATGCACATACTGACTTACGTAATCTTGAAGGCAGACACAGTGGCAACGGATTTACCTACGCTCTTGAACAAGGCGCTCTGGAGCGTTATTTCATGCTGGGCATTCAAGAAAACTATACCCCAGAACACATCTGGCAACGCATCGAGGACAATGAGATGATCGACCTCGCAAGTTTCGAAGACTTGATGAGTGGTGAGGAGCAGTGGGATGAGGTGTATGTGCGGATTGCTGAGCATTTGGGAGACCGGTACGGGTTAGAATTGGACACGGATGTTATTGCGAACTTTCCCTCTAGCGCTCAGAGTGTTAGCGGCTTCTCCTTCGAGGAAGTTCGCAAGATGATGTACGCGCTTGATGTCCGACCGGACTACTTTCACATTTGCGAAGGACGAGTCTCTAATGAGACAGAATACGCACTCGTAGGTCGAGGTCTTGCCCTACTCGTGGCCGATTTTATCAAGGCCCACATCCACTCTTAACCAACCGCCACAGATGAACCCTAACTACCTGATCGAATGCATACCCAACGTGAGTACTGCGGATCCCGCATTGCTCGAGCGCATGAGTGCAGCGATCCAGGCAGTGGACCAGGTGGACTTGCGTTTTGTCGATCCGGGCGCTAGTGCAAACAGAACGGTGTTTACCTACCTAGGCCCTGCACACCGCGTGTTCGAGGCTACCCGCGCATTGTTTGAGTGTGCCCAGCAGCACATCGACATGCGAGTACATCGCGGAGTGCATCCTCGGATGGGTGCAGTGGACGTTTGCCCGTTTGTGTTGTTAGATCCTTCCGTAGAACAAGAGCAGCTCATCACCGATGCACTAGGTTTTGGTGCAGCGCTCAGTGAGGAATTGGGTGTAGCGCTGTACGGGTATGAAGATGCAGCACAGGAAGGGCAACCCAAGGAATTGGCGCTGGTACGCAAAGGGGAATATGAGGCCTTAGCGCAAAGATTCGCTGAGGGTGACTTGCCACGGTTGGGTCCCCAGCAGTGGTCAGAAGATGTGGCTAGATTCGGAGCAACGGCCTTCGGAGTGCGCCCGCTGATGGTCGCGTACAACGTAAATGTTACAGGGTTACCCACGGAAGAATTGCTGCAGGTAGCTAAAAAAATTGCCGGAAGGATTCGTGCCCGTGATGGTGGCTTGCCTGGGGTGAAGTCGATCGGCTGGTATTTGCCCGATTTTGATGCCGTACAGGTCAGTTGCAATCTTACGAAACCGGGTGAGGCCGGGGTATGCGAAGTGTTCGATCGCGTAAGGGCCCTGGCCAAGGAGTACGGATGTGAAGCGCCATCGAGTGAACTGATCGGATGCATTCCCGAAAGCCAATTCACGCGGTATACCCCAGAAGAATTAGGCTTTGGAATCTTCAAACTGTTTACTCAAAAACGCATACTGCCGATATAACGACATTTTATAGCCCACCGTGGCATAATTTATGCTCCCTGAGCGAGTAGCAATCTACCATTATGAAAACAAGACTTCTTTTAGCGCTTCTGGCCTTCTCTACTTGGGGCGCCGCGCAAACTAAAACCCTGAGCGGATATGTTCGTGACGCTGCCACTGGCGAGGATTTGATCGGCGTAAACATCTGGTCACCAGAACTTAAAGTAGGTACATCTACGAATGCCTACGGGTTCTATTCGTTTACATTACCGCAAGGCGAGCAGATCATTCAGCTCACGTATTTGGGCTACCAAAATCAAAATTTCGAATTGGATTTAACCAAAAATGTACGCTTGAATTTCGACTTGGTACCGGCGGAAAATATACTGAATGAAGTCACTGTAACGGCCGCTGAATCGAGCCAAATTCAAGAACAAATTCAGATGTCAAAAATGGAGGTGCCGATCAAGCAGCTCAAATCCCTTCCTGCAATTTTGGGTGAGGTAGACATCATGAAAACCCTGCAGCTGCTACCTGGAGTACAAAGCGGTGGCGAAGGAACCTCAGGACTCTACGTTCGCGGCGGCTCCCCGGATCAAAACCTCATCTTGCTCGACGGTGTGCCGCTCTACAATGTCAACCACTTGTTTGGATTCTTTTCGGTCTTTAATGCAGATGCCATCTCGAACGTAAGCCTTACCAAAGGAGGATTCCCGGCGCGCTATGGTGGCCGATTGTCTTCTGTACTCGAAATCAAGATGAAAGAAGGAAATATGCGCGAATTCCACGGGGATGCGACCGCTTCGATCATTGCTTCAAAAATGACACTCGAAGGGCCGCTCGTGAAGGACAAAGCATCGTTTATGATTAGTGGACGACGTACCTACCTAGATGTTCTGGCACGCCCGTTCATCAATGCCGCAAACGCGCAAAATCCTGAAACGACGATCAGTCCGACCTACTATTTCTACGACATGAATGGAAAAGTGAATTGGAAGATTGGGGAGAAAGACCGCGTGTACCTCTCCCACTTTCAAGGCAAAGACGATTTTGGAACCAAGGGCCGCGACGATTTCGACGACTACCAGGCAGAATTTGGCTTTGGGCTCGATTGGAGAAACTCGATAACGGCCGCACGCTGGAACCACCAGTGGTCGCCAAAGCTGTTTTCTAATGTGACTGCAACCCGGTCGGTGTACAATTTCAACACGCGCATTTCTCAAGAAGAACGCTACCTCCCGAACTACCCCGATACAGCCGGCACCGAGGAATCTCGCTTTGCAGGGTTGTACTTTTCGGGAATTGAGGACTACGGCGCACGCATCGACTTTGATTTTGTGCCGAACCCGCAACATTACATCCGTTACGGCGGTGGGTGGACGAACCATAAATTTTCTCCCGGAGCCACCAATTTTGAATTTCAACAGTCCGGATTTAACCTCGACACGACCATAGGTGGTGCGGAAATTTTCTCCAACGAAGCCTTTGCATATGTAGAGGATGAATGGAACGTGAATGAGAATTTCAAAATTGGCTACGGATTGCACCTGAACACCCTCTTCGTGGAAAACACCACCTACTCCCGCTTGCAACCCCGCATCGGAATGAACTACAGCTTGCCCGGAGACATCGCCCTGAAGGCCTCCTACGCGGACATGATGCAGACAGTCAATCTGTTAACGAACGAAGGACTGGGCTTACCTACGGACCTCTGGGTCCCATCCACAGCCAATCTCAAACCACAAACCTCGCAGCAGTACGCCGCAGGTCTGGCTAAAAACATCGGCCCGTACCAGTTCAGTATCGAGGGCTATTACAAGGACATGCAAAACCTCGTTTCTTACCGTGAAGGTGCCTCCTTCCTGTTCAGCGTCGATGACGAGTCTTGGGAAGACAAAGTCACCCAAGGCCAAGGAACGAGCTACGGAATGGAATTCTTCGCCCAAAAGAAGGCCGGTAAAACAAACGGATGGATCGGCTACACGCTCAGCTGGAGCTACCGCCAGTTTGACGAGATTAACGGCGGTGAGCGCTACTTCTTCACATACGACCGCAGACACGATATTTCAGTGGTCATGAACCATGAACTTACCGAGAACATCAACTTTTCTGCCGCTTGGGTCTATGGAACAGGGCGCGCTGTGACCCTTCCTGAATTCAGCTACATCGCTGGACTTCCTGAAGAGCTCTCTTGGTGGAACTACCGCCAGCTTACTGTAGAGCGTGCTACGGACCGCAATTCGTACCGCTACAGCCCGTACCACCGCCTAGATGTGAGCTTGAGCTTCCGTAAAAAGCGCAAAACCCACGAGCGCTGGTGGACGATCAGTGCCTACAATGCCTACAACAATCTCAACCCGTTCTTTATGGAGACGACTCAGGACAGAGACGGCAATCCGCAGCTTCGCGAATACGGCCTCTTCCCGATCATTCCATCGATCGCTTACCGCATTAAATTCTAAGCCATGAAAAAGATCTTATTCATTGCCCTTCTCGCCGCGAGTATCTCCTCCTGTGACAACCTTACAGAAGGTGTAGTTCGCGATATAGAATTGCCAGAGCACACGCCGGTATTGGTCGGAACGCTGTTCGCAGACAACCTGGATTCTACGCTCTATGCGGTGATCAGCCAAACGCGTGGTCTGCTCGACACGAACGCTTCTGAACTGCTAGAGGATGCGACCATTAACATGTACAAGGACAACGTGCTGCTGCACACTTGGAACACGCAAGACCCGCAGTCCGGATACTATGAATTGCCTCTCAGCGACACGCTCGGTGCCGATGCAGGCACCTACACTTTCGAGGTGTTGCACACCAATTTTGATCCCATCACTGCTACGGATCAATTCCCGCTTCGCCCCCGCATTTCCGGGGTAGAACTCAATAAAGGTGTGACTCAAGTCTTCCAATCCCCGGCCGACGAAATTTTAATCACCCTCGAAGACATCGCCTGGGTCAACCAGCACTACGTCCTAGTGGCCTCTATCCGATTCACCGACTTCAATGCCATCGGAGACACCTCCTGGTACCCCATCGACCTCTACACGGACGATCAGCGCACCACCCAGCTCACCGGAGAAGGACTGCTGATTTCCGAAAACGGGATCGACGCGGACCTCGCGCTCAACCTGGCCGCTCCTATATTCCTTGCCGGTGAACAGTACGAATACCGCCTCACGGTAAAATCACTCTCGGAGGCAGCTCACAACTATTACCGCAGCATCAGCACCTACCAAAACGCGCAAAACAATCCGTTCGCTGAACCCGTAGTCATCTACAGCAACGTGGACGGCGGCTATGGCGTCTTTGGACTCAGCCGTTCCCTCGAGCTGATCTTGGAATAACCTGTTGCAACGAAGCATTTGGACATAAAAAAAGGCGGCCCTTGGCCGCCTTTTTTTATGCGCTAAAATTTTTTGCGCTAGTATTCAAGCAAAATCGAACCCCAAGTGAATCCCGCTCCAAACGCAGCAAGACACAATACATCTCCGCGCTTTACGGCTCCCGTTTCCACAGCTTCACTCAGCGCAATAGCGATGGAAGCCCCCGTGGTATTGCCGTACTTCTGGATGTTATTAAACACCTGATCGTCGCGCAATTTCATCCGTTTTTGAATGAACTGTGCAATGCGCAAGTTGGCCTGGTGCGGAATCAAACAATCGATCTGCTCCGGCGTCATTTTGTTCGCAGCAAGCGCCTCACCAATCACCTCACCAAAACGCACTACTGCATTTTTAAAGACAAAATTCCCATTCATTTGCGGAAAGTGAATCTCCGGCTTCAATCCCTCTGAATCGTATTCATCCAACCAATGCTGGGTCCCAAAACCCTTCATCGTCAGCTCTTCTTTATACTTTCCTTGACTATGTGTGTGACAGCTCATAATGCCACGGTCCAATTCCGTCCCACGGCTCACCACCGCAGCGCCAGCGCCGTCGCCAAAAATCACGCTCACCCCTCGGCCACGTGTCGTTTTATCCAGAAACGGACTTTGCAACTCGGAAGCTACCACCAGCACATTCTCATGCATGCCGCTTTGCACAAACGCAGTCGCTACACTCATCGCGTAGATGAATCCAGAACACGCGTTGCGCACATCCGTGGCTCCTGCCGTATGAATGTCGAGCGCCTCTTGCACTTGAACCCCACAGCCCGGGAAATAGTAATCTGGGCTGATGGTTGCGAAGACAATATGATCGATGTCCGATGCTTCGATACCCGCGCTGACCAAAGCCTTGCGAGCCGCTTTGATGCCCATAGTGGCAGCGGTGTTCCCATCGCCTTTTTCTACCCACCGACGTTCACGGATACCGGTACGTTCGGTGATCCATTCATCGTTGGTATCCATGAGTTGGCTGAGGTCTGTATTGGTGACAATATGGTCGGGGACGTAATGCCCGACACCTGAAATTTTTGCAGTAAACATGGGTGTTTTGTGTTATGTTGGTGGGAAGTTAAGGCAAAATTGGCATAGAATAAGACAGCTTGTCAGCCTTTGCCGCCAATTTTACATTTGGCACAATCGTTGGGATTATCGGTGTAAACAAAAACAGTAAACAATGTCTAAAGGATCTATCAATGTAACCGCTCAGAACATTTTCCCGATCATCAAGAAGTTCTTGTACAGCGACCATGAAATTTTCCTTCGCGAGCTCGTTTCGAACGCCGTGGATGCTACTCAAAAATTAAAGACCCTCACAAACCTTGGCGAGGCCAAAGGCGAGTTGGGCGATCTAACCATTCACATCAAGCTTGACAAGAAGGCGAAGACCTTAAGCATCATCGATCGTGGTATCGGTATGACGGCTGAGGAGATCGATAAATACATCAACCAAGTGGCCTTTTCTGGTGCCGAGGAATTCGTAAAAGAATACGAAGGCAAGATGGAAGGCGCTGATCTGATCGGACACTTCGGTCTCGGATTCTACTCTGCTTTCATGGTGGCGAAAAAAGTCGAAATCATCACGAAATCTCACAAAGACGCCGCAGCAGTGCAGTGGATTTGTGAAGGGAACCCGGAGTTTGAATTGAACACCATCGATAAAGAAGATCGTGGAACAGAGATCAAACTGCACATCGCCGACGATAGTGAAGACTTCTTGGAGGACGCGAAAATCAACGAATTGTTGAGTAAATACGCGAAATTCATGCCTATTTCAATCCAATTCGGAGAGAAAGACGAAAGCTACAATGCAGCCGCAGAAGGGGAAGACGCAAAATGGGAAACGTGCAAAGTCGCTAACGTAGTCAACAACCCGAACCCAGCGTGGGTACAACGCCCTGCACACCTCTCGGACGAAGACTACAAGAACTTCTACCGTGAACTCTACCCTGGAAGCTTTGATGAGCCGCTCTTCAACATTCACTTGAATGTAGACTTCCCGTTCAACCTCACAGGGGTCTTGTACTTCCCGAAGATCAAGCCGAACGTAGAGCCGCAGCGCAATAAAATTCAGCTGTTCCAAAAACAAGTATTCGTTACCGACAGCGTAGAAGGGATCGTTCCTGACTTCCTCACCCTACTCCACGGTGTGATCGACTCTCCAGACATCCCGTTGAACGTAAGCCGTTCGTACTTGCAAGCCGACGGTAACGTGAAGAAAATCTCTTCGCACATCACCAAGAAAGTCGCTGACAAACTCGACGAAATGTTCCGCAAAGACCGCGAAGACTTCGAATCGAAGTGGAACGACATGAAGATCATCATCGAATACGGTATGCTCACCGAGGATAAATTCTTCGACAAGGCGAAAAAATTCGCGATGTATGAAGATACCGACGGTGGCTTGCACACGTTTGAGGCCTACCTCGAGACCATCAAAGAGAACCAGACGGACAAAGACAAGAAAACCGTGGTATTGTACGCGTCGAACAAGAACGCACAACACAGCTACATCCAGCAGGCCAAAGCAAAAGGCTACAGCGTACTGCTCTTAGACTCTCCGCTCACTAGTCACTTGCTCCAAAAACTCGAGCAAGAGCACGAGAATACCACGTTTGCCCGTGTAGATTCTGACCTGATCGACAACCTGATCAAGAAAGACGAGACGCGCGTTGCGAAACTAAGTGATACCCAAAAAGAAGAGCTCAAAACACGTTTAGAGAGCATCGTACCTAAGGAAAAGTTCACCTTGAAACTCGAGGACATGGACTCTACCGAAGCGCCACTGATGATTACGGTACCTGAATTTATGCGCCGCATGAAAGAGATGCAGATGACCGGTGGCGGTGGTATGATGGGCATGGGCGATTTCCCGGAAATGTACGACCTCGTAGTCAATGCCAACCACAAGCTGGCAAGTAAAATCTTAGACACGGACGACGAAGACGCGCGTAGCGAAGCCGTTAACCAGGCACTAGATCTCGCAAAACTTCAGCAAAATCTGTTGCATGGTGAAGAGCTCACGGCCTTTATCAGCCGCTCGTACGCAATGCTTGAGGAGGAGTAATCCTTTTCGTTAATTGTGGATTAAATTTTTCACTTCAAGTGGAATTCAAAGGGGGCTTCGGCCCCCTTTTGTGTACTTTTACTTTTCACGAAAATCACTTCAAACTATGAGCGCGGACGTACTTTCCATTGCTACTCAAAACGCCACATTGTGGACCTCAGAACTTTTTGACGCAGACACGCGCGCAGAAGCTCAAGCACTTCTCGACGCTGGTGGCGACGCACTGATCGAACCTTTCTACAAGGATCTTGATTTCGGTACGGGTGGTATGCGAGGCATTATGGGTGTAGGTACGAATAGAATCAACCCGTACACACTGGGACTAGCGACGCAAGGTCTAGCTGCCTATGCCGAGGAGTTTTTCAACGGAAAATCGTTGAAAGCTGCAATTGCTTTTGACAGCAGAAACAACTCTAAAGAATTTGCGCGTAAAGTGGCGGAAGTTCTGAGTGCAAATGGCGTACATACCTACTTGTTTGAAGAATTGCGCCCTACTCCAGAGTTGAGCTTCGCGGTACGTGAACTGGGCTGTGATTTTGGTATCGTACTTACAGCATCACATAACCCAAAAGAATACAACGGATATAAAGTGTACTGGAACGACGGTGGACAGTTGGTGCCTCCTCATGACAGTGCCGTCATCGACAAGGTGCGCGCGACCGGTTTTGAAGACATTCGCTGGGATGCGAATGAAGATTTGATTCAAACGGTAGGTGCCGAGATCGATGAGAAATACACCGACATGGTGGCTGGACTTAGCCTCAGCAATGCTGGTAAAACGAAGCTTGACATCGTCTTTACAGCGTTGCACGGAACTTCTATTGTGAGTGTACCGCCAGCGCTAAAGAAAGCGGGGTTCACCAAGGTACAATTGGTCGAATCGCAAAGCACTCCAGATGGAAACTTCCCTACGGTGGACAGTCCAAATCCAGAAGAAAGCGCTGCTCTTGCTATGGCTGTTTCTCAAGCCGAGGCAACAAATGCGGATCTGGTGATCGGATGTGACCCAGATACGGATCGCGTCGGGATTGCGGTGAACGATGGAACTGGAAAGATGCAACTGCTCAACGGGAACGATACCGCAGCATTGCTCGTTCACTACATTTTGGATGCCTACCAGAACAACGGAACGTTACCTGCGAACGGGTTTACTGCCGCAACGGTAGTTACTACAGATCTGATCGCTGACATTTCAAAGGCGTACGGCGTACCGTGCTACCGCTGTTTAACTGGGTTCAAATGGATCGCCGATATCATCAAGAATACCCCTGAGGAACAATTCTTAGTGGGTGGCGAAGAGTCTTACGGCTACCTGATCGGCGACGCTGTTCGTGATAAAGACGCCGTGGCTTCAGCAGTAATGATTGCAGAAATGGCAGCGAGTGCAAAAGCGCAAGGGCGCACCGTGTTGCAACAGCTCGAGGCGATTCACCGCGAGTTTGGTCAGTACCAGGAACGCCTGATTTCGATTACGAAAAAAGGACGCAGTGGTGCCCAAGAAATTGCAGATATGATGACCGCATTGCGCAATGACCCGCCGAAATCACTCGCAGGTTCGCCAGTGACGGTAGCGATCGACCATGCGGTATCGGAAGAAAAAGAATTGGCCACAGGAGCAGTAAAGAGTACTGGACTCCCCGCCTCAAACGTACTTCAATTCATTACCGAGGCGGGTGATAAAGTCAGCGCGCGTCCTTCGGGAACTGAGCCGAAAATCAAATTCTACTTCTCGGTTCGTACCACCACTGGAGCGAGTCATGCCGCAACAAAAGCAGAACTTGAAGCGAAGATTGATACCTTTATCAAGGAATTAGACCTGTAATCGAATGAAACACAGCATATTTATAGGGGCCATTTCGATGGCCCTTTTTTCTTGTACAAACTCTGAGGAGCAGCACAGTGTACCACCGCCGCCTCCTCCGGCGACCTCTTTCGTAGGTGCCATCACACTGAACGACTCTACCACCGTAGGCTTTCCTGCCTACCTCAGAAGAGACACCCTGTTTATCACGAACGGACCTAAAGAGACCGTGACAGTTGCGTTGCAAGGCACGGACACGTTACGAGGTACTTTTCCTGTTTTCGCATCAGACCTCTGGTTGATCAAGACGGATTCGGGATACTTTGGACAATATTACCGTACAGACGTTGCAGGATATACCTTGCCGTTGTCGATCATTCCTGGCGTGCTCAGCTACACAGAAGCTCAAAGCGATTGGCCCGGGCAATACCGCATAATACGTACCTACAACGACGGCGCTACCCGCCCCGCGCTACTGCAATTATCAAAAAACGATGGCGTCTTGGGGGGAACCATTGCCACCTCGACGGGTGACAGCAGGTTTTTAACTGGTTGGGAGACCGCTGAAGGCTTCACCCTGCAAGGATTCGATGGAAGATTCATTTACCGCATAGAAGCGGCTGTTCAGGAAGATCGTATCGCTGGAAGCGTATGGTCAGGTAAAACTGGCTATTACAGCTTTGAAGGCATAGTAGACGAAGATGCGACTCTCGAAAACCCAGAGGAGATGTCTCATTTACGTGAGGACTACACCCACGTGGAATGGCATTTGCCTGGCTTAGACGGGGACACGGTGCACTTTGACAGCCGCACCATCACAAAACCGACCATCCTAGCCATCCAAGGCTCTTGGTGTCCCAACTGTATGGACGAGGGCCGAGTTTTAGACCTGTACTACCGAGAATTTGAGGGGGATATCGATGTGTTTGGTTTAAGCTACGAATACAGTGGAACGCTTGAAAAAGCCACAGCTGCGGTGCAGAAAATGGAGCGCGATCTAGGGACTTCGTTTCCTATGGTCATTGCAACGTTTGACCCGAAACAAGACCGTAATGCCGTGTTGCCGCTGGAGAAAATCCGCAGCTACCCTACTTCTATCCTCCTGGACCATACGGGGAATGTGGTGAAGATTCATACTGGCTTTTATGGACCAAGTACGAAAGAGTACGATGCCTACGTGCATGAAACGCGTGAAACGCTGCAAACGTTAGTCGCTGCGATGCATGATGATTAACTACCTCGAAAAGCTTTTACCGGATTTCAAGGAAACTTCACGATCGAAGCGGAAAGAGAACAAGAAGTTTTTCACTCAGCTCTCTCGTAAGGAGCCGAAAGAACTGAATACGCTGTTTCACGTGCAGCACGAAGAAGTGTTCGCTGAGACCGACTGCTTGACATGTGCCCGTTGTTGTCGAGCTACGGGGCCCTTGCTTACCAAGAGTGATATTGGTAGAATCAGTAAGAAGCAAGGCATGAAACCCGCCGATTTTGAACGACAGTATTTGCGCGTGGATGAAGATGGGGATTGGGTGATGAAAAGTTTGCCGTGTCCGTTTTTAGAATTGGCCACGAACAAGTGCACGATCTACGAATATGCGCCGAAAGCGTGCCGCAGCTATCCGCATACGGATCACCACAACATGAAGAAAATTCTACCGCTGACAGAGACCAATATCCGGCATTGTCCGGCGGTATTTGAGATGGTGGAACGGATGAAGGAACGTGTGAAATAGACTCGACTGCTAAGAGTGCGTCATTTTCGTGAAGCGCTGAACGGTGAGCGCCACAGCAAGCACCGTCACACTACCGATCACATTGTACCACAAAAAGCCTAACGAAACGACTTCGAAAACCGTAAGGGAATGGAAGAGAAGGACCGTGATTTGTCCTGTAATGGCAGCAATAAATAAGGCACGCGCTCGAACGTGTTTGATGAACAAACCGATCAAGAAAATCCCAAGGATCGTACCGTAAAACAGGCTACCAAGTACATTAACCAGCTGGATGAGGTTTTCGTAGAGCGGTGCGGCCAGAGCGACGAATATTGCGGCCACTCCCCACAGGGCAGTTAACGAGCGGATGACACGTTTTTCGTTGTGCTCAGTATCTCCTCGAAAGACCCGGTAATAGTCGATGTAGGTGGTCGTAGCTAGTGCACTCACCTCACCTGCCGTAGAGGACATTGCCGCGCTGATAATGACGGCAAGGAGCAGCCCGACTAGGCCTTTGGGGAGGTAGTCGAGGACGAACGTGATGAATACATAGTCGGTGTCTTTCGGCTGAAAATTGGGCACGGATGTATCTAAGAGTTCCATGTAAGATGCGCGTAAGGCTTCTTGCGTGTCGGACAGTTCGCGGGCTGCAGACCAGTCGGCTGCTAAGAGCGTGGATTTTTTTTGTTCGAAGACTTCCTTAAAATCTGCTTCGATGGCGGAAAGCTCTAACTGAACCGCTTCAGGGGCGCGCTGGACTTCAGTATGGTTGAAGAAAACAGGCGGTTGGATGAAGCTGTAAAAGACGAACAGTAGGACACCTATGGCGAGGATGGAGAATTGCATGGGGATTTTAAATACACCATTAAACAAGAGTCCGAAGCGGCTGGTGCGTTCTTCTCCTGCGCCGAGGTAGCGTTGGACTTGGCTCTGGTCGGTGCCGAGGTAGCTTAAACTGAGGAAAAGCCCTCCTGTAAGTCCGCTCCACAACGTGTAACGTGTGCCCGGATCTAACGAGGTGTTGATAATATTGAGTTTACCCATCTCCCCTGCGATCAGGTAGGCATCCGTCATACTGACAGGGATTCGATCTACAAGTATGGTCGCAGCGATGCCCATACCGATCAGAATGGTGGACATTTGCCACTTTTGAGTGACTGCCACAGCCGCGGATCCGCCGGAAACGGTGTAGCCTAAAACGATGATTCCGATGATGACGATCATCATGTTCAACGGCAATCCCATCGCGGCGCTCAAGACGATAGCCGGGGCAAATATGGTGATCCCGGCACTCAACCCGCGCGAAGTCAAAAAGAGCGCGGCGGTGAACAAGCGGGTTTTGCGATCGAAACGTTTTTCGAGGAATTGGTACGCGGTTACGGCGCGCATCTTACGGTACGCCGGGACAAAAAATGCGCTAACGAGCACTACAGCAAGGGGCATTCCGAAATAGAATTGGACAAAGCCCATATCATAGGCATACGCTTGTCCGGGAGTAGATAAAAAGGTAATCGCAGATGCTTGGGTAGCCATGATTCCGAGCCCCACAGTGTACAAACTGACATCTTTGGAGCCGCTTAAGAGCTCTCCCGCAGTCGCACTTTTACGTGTTTTGTACACTCCATACCCCACGATAAAAGCGAGGGTGGCTAACAGAACAACCCAGTCTAAGGCGTGCATCTAGACGAACTGACGAGTGATGTAATAAAACAATACTATCTCAATGACCATCAGCGCGATAACGCCGATGTAGTATTTTTTCCAATTCACGGTTGAAGCACTGCTCTTAGTCATAGTGTAGCATGTTTTGTAGTAATCGTAACGCTCCGGGAACGCCCGCGGGCAATTCTCTAAAGAGCGACAAGCCCGTGTAAATTACGGATCCTTTTCCATATTCCGCAACTACAGTCGAGTTTTGGTACTGTATTCCGGTACTCTCATCGATCGTGAAAATCGGCGTCCAAGGATCTTGCTGCTTTGGAAAATATAAACCGCGCTCCTGCACCCATTGTTCAAAATCTGCAGCTGTTAACAGGTTCGGCTCTTGCGTCAGCGGATGCTTTTCCCAACGTACTGGCGCCAATTCTTCCGTCACCCGATCTCTCCCGATGGTCAGCGGCACTGGCAAGGGCAATTCCACCCCGCTTCGTCCCGCGGTAGTGTAGGTCACCACGAAATTTCCGCCATCGGCAACGAACGCGGCAATCCTATCGCCACTTTCCATGAGCCAATCCTCCGTATTAAACGCTCGAATCCCCACCAATATTGCATCGACTTCATTCCACAATTCCGGGGTTTCCTCCGTGATGTGCACGAGATCGTAACCCACGCTCTCGAGTGTTTCGTCCATTACATCACCAGCCCCTTCAATATACCCGAGCTTAACGCGTTTTTTATCCAGCGCTAGCACGGACAATTTCGTCTTGGCCATCGCCTGTCTGTAGTGCGTTCCGATGTGCGGATAACTGACCTTTGAAACCGTATTGAGCCACTGTACCGCAGTAGAATCGGTCACCGAAATAGCGGCAGTCACCTGACCTTTCGGCAAATCCACAGGTACTTCCAAACTAAAATGATTCCACCCTTTAGCCAATTCTTTTTCAACACTCCTGCGCTGTACAGGCTTTACACCCGCAGAAAAAACGACCTCCCAGCTATAGCGTCCCGCTTGTTCCGTGTAAATCGAATAGCCCAATTGTTTTTTCTTCGCGTACACCCACGTGACCGTTTTATCAAACGTTGCACGCATCGCTGGAACTACGGCAATTTTTTCACGGTACTCTCCGATCGCACGGTCCGTCATTTTCGCTACCGGCTTCAGATGTAACATCACCACCGAGCCTAGAACTTCCAAACGTACTCGAACCGCTGGGGTAATCCCCCCATTTTCCTTCAAATCTACTTCCAGTTCAAATCCATCCACTCCAATCTCTTGCGGCGGATTCAGCCCCATATTTTTTCCTGGCGCCCGAACAGATGCCACCTGCACCGTAACGGACGGATCCAGCGACTGCACCTGCAACACGGCAGGATAACTCCCCGCCTCTACTAACGGATTTTCAGCAGTATACACCTCAGCATACACCCCGATAATGTGCAGCATCACCGTCTGCCAGCGCTGGTAACGGTCCGAATTTGGCGCCGTTTCTTGTGCCAATTCCAACCCCAACTCTGCCCATTTCGCAATGGCCTGCGCACGATCACCGATCTCCAGCGCAAACAACGCATCCGCAGCGAGCAAAGCGCCTTTATCCAAACCATTTTCAAAATCTTCGAAATAAGCTTGCAAATCGCCATGTCCCCAAAGCACTTTAAAATATTCTTCCCGCGGTCCACGATTGATCGGCACGCCAAATCCTTGACATTTGTGCATGGAACGCGCCGCATCACCGATCGCACCATACGTATCGCCAAGCAGCGGATCAAAGCCGCTCATGTCTAAACCAACCGCCTCAGGATCGTCCTTCACTGAAGTATCCCACCACACCGATGTATTCCACCACACACCCTGCACGGCCCATGGCTTCGAACCTAAATCATAGGTGGAATCTGCAGCAAGCTCCGCACATTCTATCGCCAATTCCGCCGATGCCGTGTGGTGCCCATGGCCTGCCCTAGCATCCGGGGGAAAACGTGTAATAATGAAATCCGGTTGAAGTTCACGGATCGTTCGAACCGTCTGCAACTGCAACGCCTTGTGGTCCCATTTGGTCCAAACCTCAGCAACACTTTTAGAATAGCCAAAATCCAAGGCGTCCGTAAAACGCTGGTTCCCCCCATCGACACTGCGCGCCGCACGGAGCTCATGCTCTCGGATGATCCCAAGATCCGCGCCCAGCTCATCACCGATCAGGTTCTGTCCGCCTGAGCCGCGCGTCAAACTTAAATAGGTCGTCTCCGCATTCAGCGCGTTCGACATCCAAGCAATCAAGCGTGTATTCTCGTCATCCGGGTGCGCCGCCATGTACAGCACGCGCTTCCCAGAGGCGAAACGCTCCATTTCCGCTTTTGCGGCACTTTGATCGACACTGCGATATTGCGCAAAAGTTTGATTCATAGTCAACAACAAAATCAGCACTGCCCAAACGCGAACATTTAGGCCCTTCCTTGTTATATTGCTAGTCCCAATTTTACTACACATGAAGAGAATTCTACTCATCGCATTTTGTTTTATTTCCACCGTGCTTTCTGCCCAACTCCAAGTTCATCTGAAGTCCGGTACGTATGAAATAAACGAAGGCAGTTACCTCCAAATTTCAGCCACTTCGCCTACCTATGGTATCGCTATGTGGGCCACTCCGGTGCTTGCCGAAGATAAAAAAGCATTATCAGATTTAGGAGTAGAACTCTCGCATTATTTACCGCAAAATGCCTTTGGCGTACGAATCCCAGCGGGAGTCAGCACCCAAGATCTCCAACGTGCAGGGGTCGCTGCCTTTACCGCTTGGACGCCCAGAATGAAGCTCGATGCTCCGCTCGCAGCAGGCGACTTTCCACAATGGTCCCTGCTCGATAAGGACCGCGTCGCTGTCCAATTCTTAACCACTCCCGAATTTCAAACGCTCCCGCGTACCCTTTCTAAAACGCAGCAGCTCAGCGGCGGTTGGTACTCTGGGGTAATCGCACTTTCAAAATTGGAAACGCTTGCACAGCGTTCGGATATTCTCTTCATTCAAGCCATTGAAGAACCGGGAACTCCAGAAAATTCAAATTCACGAGCGGCAGCACGCGTTGCTTACGCCCAGCGCTCTGGCGAATTCAAAGGAACCAATGTCGTGATTGGACTCGGTGACGATGGCGACATAGGCCCGCACGCAGATTACAAAGGCCGCCTCACTTCCCTCGCTGGAAATTCAATAGGCGACCACGGTGACCACGTAGCCGGAACCATTTTCGGCGCGGGTAACATCGACCCAGACGGCGCCGGCTCTGCTACAGAAGCAACCATGATCTATTCGAGCTACCCGGGCAACTTGACCAATACAGACATTCACTACACCCAATACGGCATTCGCGTGACCAACAGCTCGTACTCGAACGGATGTAACGCAGGCTATACGGCCTTCGCACAACAGGTCGATAAAGACATCATCGACAACCCAGCGCTGATGCACGTGTTCAGTGCAGGAAACAGCAACGGGTCGAACTGTAACTACGGTGCGGGCTCCCAGTGGGGAAACATCACAGGTGGACACAAACAAGGTAAGAACGTAGTAGCTACGGCCAACCTTACCAGCCAAGACGTCATCGCTGGTTCTTCTTCACGTGGCCCTGCCGCGGACGGTCGAATCAAGCCTGATCTAGCAGCCGTAGGAACAAACGTCTACTCTACGATCGATCCAAACACGTACGGCTTGAAAACCGGTACTTCCATGTCGGCTCCTGGAGTTGCAGGGTTCTTTGCCATTTTGCACAATGCCCACGACGAGCTGCAAGGAGACACCGCAACGGGTGGACTTCTCAAAGCCATTGCCATGAATACAGCAGACGATCTAGGCGTTAGTGGTCCAGATTTCATTTACGGGTACGGGCGTGTGAATGCACGCAGGGCATTGAAAACCATTCGCGATACTGCTTGGTTCGAAGCTTCGGTCTCTACAGGCGACACCTCCACCTTTGACATCACGGTTCCTGCCGGAGCGCACGAGTTGCGTGCCATGGTCTATTGGACAGACAAAGAAGCGGCGGTTTCTGCAGCTTCTGCCCTAGTGAACAACATCGATATGCAGCTCACAGACCTCACGGGGTCGTCGACCTATAATCCTTGGGTGCTAAATACGGCACCGAACGCCACTACGCTGAATAACCCAGCCACTCGTGGGATTGACGCTTTGAATAATGTGGAACAAGTCACGCTAGATTCGCCTTCTGCCGGTGACTACCGCGTTTCAGTATATGGATCTAACATTCCGAACGGTCCACAGACATTCTACGTCGTCTACTATGTGGAGATGGAAGAAATAGAACTCGTTTACCCGGCCACCGAAGCGATGGAACCTGGAACAACTACGGTACGTTGGGACGGCGCTACTACGGGGCTTACCTGGGAGTACAGTATCGACGGTGGAAATACTTGGACCGGGGTGAACCTCAACCCGATCGGCGGACGTCCGTTAGCCAACTGGAGTGTTCCGAATCTTCCGACCTCAGAAGCATTGTTACGCGTCTACACAGGCAATGACACTTCCACAGCGGGACCTTTCGCTATTCTGCGCCAGCCTACGGGCCTTGTCGTGGACTGGGCATGTCCTGACAGCGTTAAAATCACGGTGAATCCGGTCAGTTCAGCCACGGGATACACCGCATACATTTTGGGACAAAGCCACATGGACTCTGTGTTTACTGATGTGTCCAATTCCATGGTGATTCCCTACCAGCCTGTTTCCAACACGTGGATTTCAGCAGCAGCTGATATTGATGGAGTACACGGAAAGCGTGCGTACGCGATCGAATTGGCCGCAGGCACGAACGGATGTCCGTTGCCTAGAGACGCAGGCATTCAAGAACTCATAAGTCCTCAGCTGGTTTCGAGCTGTCAAACCTTAGATCTTAACGTGACGGTACGTCTTGAGAACCCGTCGACGCAAGTCCTCGATACCATTCCTGTCGCCTACGAATTCAACGGCACGACCGTTCGTGATACCTTCTTTGATGCCATCCCAATCTACGGAGATACCGTGTTCACCTTCGCTAGCAAAGCCCCTTGGGTAGGAACAAGTGTACAAACCATGCGCGTATGGACCGAACTTTCTGGGGATATGAACGCACTAAACGATACGGTAGATCAAAGTGTAGATTATTTGAATTCTACCCTCTACAATCTGCCGTTCACCCAAAACTTTGACACCTTCAATACGTGTCCACAATCGACCAACTGTGGGGGAACCACCTGTAACCTTGCTGGAGACTGGACCAATCTTACGAACGGGACCCAGGACGACATCGACTGGCGTACCAATGCCGGCGGTACCGTAAGTAGCGGAACAGGACCTTCGAGCGGTTTCGGCGGATCTGGGCGCTACCTCTACCTCGAAGCTTCAGGAAACTGTGAAGGACAAACTGCTGAATTGTTCAGTCCGTGTATCGACCTAAGCACGGCGCTTGCACCGGAATTGACCTTTGGTTACCACATGCTCGGGCCTTCTACCGGTTCCTTAGCGGTGGAGATTTTTGACGGCAGCACCTGGACGACGCTATTTTCGAAGGCGGCGAACCAAAGTGCGAATTGGCTCACAGAAACCATCGACCTATCGGCCTATAAAGGAGATACGGTGATTTTACGCGTAACGGGTGTGACCGGAAGCGGCTATCAAAGTGACATCGCCATCGACCAGTTTGAGGTGGAAGATCAGATCGGTATCCCTGTGGCCAATTTCCAGTCCAGCACCTCCACGCCTTGTTTGAACACCGCAATGCAATTCGAGGACCTCAGCACCAAAAACCCGACTTCATGGGCTTGGAGCATTTCTCCAAACACCTTCAGCTTTGTTGCTGGAACCTCAGTAGCATCTCAAAACCCTGAGGTGTCCTTCTCGGTGTACGGCACCTACAACGTACAGCTCATCGCTACCAACAGCTACGGAAGCGACACGTTGCTTCGTACTGCTGAAATTCAGGTTGACCCGTTACCGGGACTTCCGATCGTAGAAACCTTCCATGCCGCAAACTTGCAAGACTTCACCATCATCAACCCAGACGGTGCTGCTACTTGGGCCATTACAGACGTCGACGGACCTACTGGTGCAAAAACCGGTGCTGCCTACATGGAATACTTCAACTACAGCTCAACAGGCGAAGTCGACATTCTTCAAAGCCCGAAGTTCGACATCACAGGTTATACGCAACCGACCCTCATGTTTGACCTGAGCTACGCGCCTTATTCGTCGCAATACACGGACGAGCTCGCAGTTCTAGTCAGTACAGATTGTGGCTCAAGCTTTGATACCGTCTACTACAAACTAGGCGCAGACCTCGGAACTACCACAGCCTCTACGAGCGTCTTTATCCCGAACGGATTGACCGACTGGAGAACTGACACCATAGATCTAAGCAACCTGTCCGGCTCGAACTACCTAACGTTCCAAATCATGGGTATTTGCGGCTATGGGAACCACCTGTATATCGACAACATCCGCGTGATCGATCTTGGTGGCACGCCTTCTACGGCAACCTTAGATCTTCCTTCAGCCATTTGTGAAGACCAGCCTTTCAACTTCGCCCTGACTACCTCGGACACTACCCTTAGCGGCGAGTTCATTCTCAACCGCTCCGGATCTTCGCTTTCTAGCAGGTTTAATGGTCTCGGCGCCCACACGACCACCCTGAACATTGCTCGCGATTACTACTTGGAGTACGTGTATTATGACGCTACAACCTTCGTTGCGGATAGCGCGCTACTGATCCCAGGGGCGAAACTGAATGCGAACTACAGCTTAGCGCTTACCGGTGGTTTGACCTACAATTTCACTGACGCCTCCACCCCTGCGCCGAGCGCATGGTTCTGGGAGTTCGGCGATGGTACTACGAGTAATCTGCAAAACCCGACGCATACCTATGCGAGTAAGGGGTCGTACGAAGTAAAATTGGTCGTGACTACAGATTGTGGCCTGGACAGCACTTCTACTACCTTCAACAATATCGGTCTGGATGAAAATGGACTGGCGCAAATACTGTTCTACCCGAATCCTACACAAGATGTATTGAATATTGCGATGAGTCCGTCGGAAGAATTGGCCACGGTAACGGTATATGATATGACCGGAGCTCTGCTCTTTACCTCAACCATGCAGACTACTGGCGCGCAACTTCAGCTGCACCTTGAACAGGTACCAAGCGGTATGTATCAGATAGAAGTGCAGTCCGATCTGCGCATTACACGCACAACGATCAGCAAACTGTAACGGTCCGCTGAATGTCTCCTTAAAGCCCCTTTACTTCCATGAGCTTAGGGGCTTTTTTTATGCTTTAACGGGTGAACGGCGAGCGATCAAACGCAGACCAAAATACGTGATCGCACCATTGTACAAGAGCAGCTCAAAACCGATGCTGTACCCGACTGTTGGTGCCCAAACGCTCAGACCATAGGTCAGTAGCGGAGCGGCAATACATACCGGAAGAACCCACCATTGACGCAGATTCGCTTTGGAGGTTAACGCCAGTACAAACAGACCGAGGAGCGGCCCGTAGGTGTAGCCCGCGGCGGTAAATAAACTCGAGATGATGCTGTCCGCCTCCAGCGAATAGATCAGCGTCATCACTACCAAAAGCACGGCCATGAAACCGACATACACCATTTTACGTGTTTTCGTGGATCCTTTCGGGCTGAGGCTCAAAAAATCGATGCAAAAGGCGGTAGTTAACGAAGCTAAGGCACTATCAGCGCTGGAGAATGCTGCCGCCAGTAGTCCTAGAAAGAACATAACGCCCAGCACGGCAGGAAGCGCGGGACTTTGTGCCACAAGAGCAAAGAGCTTATCTCCGGTAGGGGTGATACCTTGGAGCTCCGCAAAGTCGGTGAGAAGTATACCCAACGAGAGAAACATGAGATTCACAAAAATCAAGGTGACTCCGAGCAGTACCATGTTCTTTTGCGCATTTTTAAGCTTGCTTACCGTGAGGTTCTTCTGCATCATGTCTTGATCCAATCCGGTCATGGCAATAGCGATAAACATACCGCCGAGCACCTGTTTCCAGCCGGCTTTCGAAGTCCCACTTTGGAAAAAGTACCAGTCTTCGTGCGAGGTGAGGTAATCTGAGATACTCAGCTCAGCAGGTACGACTGCCTCCGCTACAAAATAAAACGTAAGGCATGCCGCGAGCAGCATCAAGGCCGTTTGCAGGGTGTCTGTAATGACGATAGTAGCGATACCGCCCGTGGCGCTGTAAAGAGCAATAAGGGCCAGTAACACAACCGCGGTTATGATAAAAGGAATTCCTAGCGGATCACATATCATGAGCTGTACAACCATAGTTACGATGTACAGGCGAGCGGATGCGCCCACTACTCGGGAGATTAAAAAGAACAAAGAACCGGTTTGGTACGACTGCTGCCCGAGGCGCTGCCCCAGGAAGGAATAAATACTGATGACATTATATCGGTAGTAGACCGGCAAGAGCACAAAGGCGATCACCAAATACCCTAAGAGAAACCCAAAGACCATCGGCAGGTACGTCAGTCCGGAGGTAGCCGTCCAACCCGGTACAGAGATAAAAGTAACTCCACTGAGAGATGCGCCGATCATACCGAAGCTCACCAAAAGCCAATTCGCGTTTTTATTCGCGTTAAAAAACGTACTGTTAGACCCGCCACGTGCAGTCACAAAGCCAATCACAGCCAAAACTACTACATATCCGAGCAGCAACGATAAAAAGAGCGTATAGTTCATACCACAAATATGCGCAATCCCTTACTTTTGAGAACTCATGAATTTCTCCTCACGAAAAATAGAACAAGCCGTTGAAGAAATCTCCCGTTTACCGGGGATTGGTAAAAAGACAGCCCTACGTCTCGCGTTACATTTATTGCGACGACCCAGCGTGCAAACCGAAGCATTGAGCGCCGCATTGCTCGATCTTCGCATCAACACTACCTTCTGTACGCAGTGCCACACCATATCCGACACGGAAATTTGCGGCATCTGTTCTTCCGTGAAACGGGACAAGAGCATCGTTTGTGTAGTCGAGGATGTGCGTGATGTGATGGCCATCGAGAATACCGGCGGCTATGGGGGCGTGTACCATGTTTTGGGCGGATTAATCTCGCCGATGGACGGGGTCGGACCGGGCGATTTAACGATCGACAATTTGCTTGAAAAATTGGCCACCGGAGAAGTCAGCGAAGTCGTATTTGCCTTAAACACTACGATGGAGGGCGACACGACCAATTTCTACCTCTACCGCAAGGTCAAAGATTTCGACCTGAAACTCACCACCATCGCACGCGGCATTGCAGTCGGTGATGAGCTAGAGTTTGCCGACGAAGTCACCCTCGGACGCAGCATTCAGCACCGCATCCCTTACGAACAAAGCCTACCGAAATAGCCTTGGACCTCAGTATTGTCATAGTAAACTACAACGTCAAAGAATTTTTGACTCAGTGTCTCGACAGCATTTTCCGCAGTCAGACCCAGTACAGCTATGAAGTCATCGTCGTCGATAACGCCAGCAAACAAAAAGCCCAAGCCGACATTTTAGCGCGTTTCCCACAAACCGTTTGGGTCGCCAATTCTACCAACGTCGGCTTCGGAAAAGCCAACAACCAAGGCTTCGCCCTGGCCCAAGGAACCTACACCCTGATCCTCAACCCGGACACCGTCCTTGCCGAAGACACCCTCGAAAAGTGCCTCAGCCACATGATGGCGCATCCAGAAATCGGTGGTCTCGGCATCAAAGGACTAGACGGAAGCGGGAAATTCTTGCCCGAAAGCAAGCGCGCCCTACCCACTCCCCTAGTTGCGTTGTGGAAGATCAGCGGACTCAGCGCATTATTCCCGCGCTCGCCCATCTTCGCACGTTACCACCTCGGTCATCTGTCTCCCGAACAGAACCACGAAGTAGATATTCTAGTGGGGTGCTTCATGCTCGTTCCTACCACCTTATTGCTCGAAGTAGGCGGCTTCGACCCGCGTTATTTCATGTACGGCGAAGACATCGACCTGAGCTACGAGCTCCTTAAAACGGGCAAAAAGAACGTCTACTTCGCCGATTCCTCGATCATCCACTACAAAGGAGAAAGCACCAAACGCGGCAGCTTGAATTATGTACGGATGTTTTATCAGGCCATGGTATTGTTCGCAAAAAAACAATTCTCAGGTTCCTCCGCCGCCGCATACACCCTACTGATCTACCTCGGTATTTACTTGCGCGCAGCCCTTGCCTTGCTCGCCCGTTTAGGACGTTCCGCATTCGCACCGGTACTTGATGCTCTACTGCTTTTTGGCACCCTTGAAACCGTAAAAACCTACTGGGAACTCAACCACCGCTTCGTCGATGGCGGCTCCTACCCTGACCTCTATACCTACGGCATCCAAAGCGCCTATGTCCTTTTCTGGATCCTCTCTTTAGGGTTCAGCGGTTTGTACCTACGCAGCTCGCGGCCCGCAGTGTTTGTTCGAACCATGGGCATCGCAACGGTAGCCATCGGATTTTTCTACGGCCTGTTGCCGGAAGAATTGCGCTTCTCCCGCGCCTTGCTTGTACTAGGGGCATTAGGCGGCACAGCGGTTTTACTGTTTTGGCGCTCTGCCCTTGGAGCACTCACTGGAAAGAAGTTTTTTTCAAGTGCATTACGTCAACCGCGCCTGCTCTTTTACGGGACCAA